>Ga0209929_1000189_pt1 | contig 23600 bp, 35 predicted proteins | sample SalPon2_C_H2O_MG_2_FD_185731 | JGI IMG/M metagenome (GOLD analysis project Ga0209929, IMG submission 185731) | Salt pond water microbial communities from South San Francisco under conditions of wetland restoration - Salt Pond MetaG SF2_C_H2O_MG... ... | reverse complement strand
GATAGTGTCTTAGAAGGTATTCATCACGATATTAGAGAGGATAAAGTACAAAGAGATTATTACGATATTGAAAAATATTTAACTAAGTCTGCTATAGAAAAATATAGAAATGTAAAGGTTTTATTTTGAATCTTAAATATTATTATTGGTACTTCCAGTCAGTTATACCTGAAAGAATATGTGATGACATAGTTCGTTATGGTCAAGAGCAAGATAAACAAATGGCTCTTACAGGCAATGCTAAACTTGATAACCTTACTCAGTTAGATGTCAAAAACATTCAAAAGAAAAGAAAATCTGATGTTGTATGGATGTCAGATAGGTGGATATACAAAGAGATACAACCTTACATACATCAAGCAAATGCAAACGCAGGTTGGAATTTTGATTGGGATTGGTCAGAGTCTTGTCAATTTACTGAATATAAAAAAGGTCAATTTTATGATTGGCATTGTGACTCTCACGAGGAAACTTATAACTGTCCTGAAAATCAAAATATGCATGGTAAGTTAAGAAAACTTAGTATGACCGTATCACTTACAGATCACAAAGAATATGAGGGTGGAGATTTAGAGTTTGATTTTAGAAACACAGATGAAGGCTCACAGTCAAGAATATGTGAAGAAATTAGAAATAAAGGTAGCGTGATTATCTTTCCATCTTTTGTTTGGCATAGAGTTAAACCAGTAGTTAAAGGAATACGACACTCCTTAGTGTGTTGGAATTTAGGATATCCATTCAGATGATAAAAGAGCTAACAAACCCAATTACCGACAATTACGAAGATTTTAAAAAAGTTTTACTCTCTAGTAATATGCCTTGGTTTTATCAAGATAAAACAGTTCCTGAATCTTCTGATGAAGATATGCCATTTTTCAGTCATCTTCTTTTACAAAGACCTGATATAGGTACTGCAAAAGAACCAAAGATTCCGATTAGTAATGTAGGCTCAACATATTTTGAAACAGCTTATTTTATTTTAAAAGAGATACTTGATTTTAATAATATAAAATTTGATATTGTTTATCGCATGAATTTGAATTTGACTTTTCATACTAAAGTCAAAACAAGTCAACCTCATACTGATTTAGGACTTCCTCACAAAGTGGTAATAGTTTATTTAAACAAATTTGAAGAAGGCAGAACTATTGTTTTAGATGAGACAAATAAAAAATTTTATTCTGAACCAAAAGAAAATAAAGTTATTATCTTTAATGGTAAATATGAGCATTATCAAGAAAGTCCTGCTATTCACGAACAAAGAATTGTTATGGTTGCAAATATCCAATAGAAAAAATAATGACCTTTAAAAAAAACAAATACCAAGTTATTAAAAATGCAATATCAAAAGAGTTAGCAGATTTTTGTTATCAATACTTTTTAAATAAAAGAGCAGTAGCAAGATACTTATTTGATGAAAAATATATTTCACCATTTACTGAATACTTTGGTGTATGGAACGATCAACAGATACCTGAAACATATTCGCACTATAGCGATATCGTAATGGAAACTTTATTACAAAAAGTAAAACCCATAATGGAAAAAGAGTCAGGCGTTAAGCTAACTGAAACTTATTCGTATGCAAGAATCTACAAAAAAGGTGATGAGCTAAAAAGACATAAAGATAGATACTCTTGCGAAATATCTACCACTATGAATCTAGGTGGTGATGATTGGTCAATATTTTTAGAACCATCAGGCGAAGAAGGAAAAGACGGCATTGAGGTTAAATTAAAAGCAGGTGATATGCTAATGTATCGTGGATGTGAGTTAGAACATTGGCGTAAACCTTTTGAAGGTAAAGGTTGTGGGCAAGTGTTTTTGCATTATAATGATACAAAAGGCAAAGATGCCAAAACCAATAAATATGATGGGAGAGCTATGATTGGATTGCCCTCATATTTTAAAGGAAATTAGTAAACAGGAGGGTTACATGAATGCTATATGGCAACTATGGGATAAAGCTTTACCCAACGAACTTTGTGATCAAATAATTACAGAGTGCGAATATTACAAAGTGCAAGATGCAACAGTCGGTTCAGATGTTGCTACCAAAAATAATAAAGTAAGAAGCTCAACCGTTAGGTGGATAGAGCCTACTGATGTTAATTCTAAATTTATCCATGACATATTGTTTGATTATGCAACACAGGCAAACAGAAAAGCTTTTGGTTTTAATATAACCTCCCTACACCAAATTCAATACACCATCTATAATGGAGAACAACAAGACTTCTATGACTGGCACTTTGATACCTTTTGGGCTAACTCTAGTCAATACGATAGAAAAATAAGCATCACTGTACAGCTATCAGATTCAGAAAATTATGAAGGTGGTGATTTTGTATTTGACAAACAATATGAACAACCAAACGCACAAGAACTAAGGAACAGGGGAACGGTTCTTGCATTCCCATCAGTAATAAGTCATTGTGTAAAACCAGTAACCAAAGGTATCAGAAAGAGCCTTGTAGCATGGATAGAGGGTCCAAAATTTATATGAAAACATTTATAGAAATAGGTACTTGTGATTTTGATACAAATATGCCACTTATAGAAAGTGGTGAGTGGAAAGGTGTTATGTGTGAACCTGCACCAATATATTTTGAAAGTTTAAAAAAACAATCTGAAAAGATAAAAAATTCTAAAAATCTTATTTTAGAAAACTTAGCTATATCAGACTACAACGGAAGATTAAGTTTTGCTGTAGCAAGAAATAATCTTAAACCTGATGATGCTTGGCAAAGAGGTATATCAAGTGTTGTTAGCGATCACCATACTGGTGAAAGACTGTTTGACTATGAGGGTAATAAAAATCTTATAGCTGAAACGATTGAAGTGCCATGTTTAACTTTAGATGATCTAATACACAAACATAAAGTTGATTCTATTGACTACTTAAAGATTGACACAGAAGGGCATGAAATGAATATTATTAATGCTTACTCATGGGATATTAAACCAACATTTATTAAGTTGGAACATATGCATATTGATGATATTTATATGGCTAATTTATTACAAAATAAAGGCTACATTGTTTATACAGAAGAAAGAGATATATACGCAGTCAGATGAAAAAACTTGTTATATCATTGCTTAGAAGAGCCGATAGAAAGGCTGAGTTTCAAAAAAACAATCTACAAAACTTTGAGTACATACAAGCCATTGATGGAGAAGCTAATATCTTTAGACATATCAGTGCTAGAGAAAATTGGTTAGACCCATTTAGAAACAGACCATTACAACAAAGCGAAGTGGCTTGTTTCTTATCTCACATTAAAGCTTGGGAAAGGTGCGTTGAATTAAGTCAAGCAGTTATAGTCATGGAAGATGACGCAATCATTAATAGTGAATGGAATGAAGATAGATACAAAAAACTTATTGAGCTTTATGATTTTGTTTATTTGCAACGCAATGAAAACAAGCCTGACCAAGTGCATAGATTGGATGATTTTATAGAACGACCAATTTACCCTTATAACATGACTGCTTATTGTATTAAACCAAGCAGTGCAAAGAAGCTAATTGATATGGTTAATTATTCAGACTTTATACCAGTAGATGAATTTTTGCCTGAAATTATAAAGAATCGTGATCTAGATGTTGTAGCTTTACAGAAAGATGCATGCAATCAAATACCAAGAAATGTCTCAGAGTCTGACATAGAAAACAGTAAACCCTTTAAACCATATAAAGTTCATGCAGTAACTTGTGGCACTGATAGAAAAAAATGCTCTTACGTTAATACCAGTGCTAGGAAATATGGCATTGATATAGTTAATGTTGGTACAAACATAGAATGGGAAGGAACTGATATGTCAGCATTGGGTGGTGGCATGAAGATAAACCTTATGAAAGATTATGTAGAACACTTACATGATGATGACATAGTTTTATTTACAGATGCTTATGATGTTTTTTATGCTGACGATCTTGAAACAATTACTGAAAGGTTTTTAGAATTTAATAAACAAATTGTTTTCAGTGGGGAAACGGTATGTTGGCCACAAGAAAAATTAGCAACAGAGTTTCCTAATGCACATACTAGGTTTAAATATATTAACAGTGGAACTTATATTGGAAGGGTCAAGGAATTAAAAAAATTATATGATTATAAACAAATAAAACACTGGGATGACGACCAACTATATGTCCATAAATGTTTTCTCTATGGAGATTTTGACATAGCTATAGATTATGAGTGTTATATATTTCAAACGCATTTTGAAGGCACAAAAAAACTAGGAAACCAACTTCATAACCCTGAGACTAGGTGCTGCTCATGCATTTATCATGGGAATGGGGGTCAAGACACCACTGTTAAGTTTTTAAGCCTGTACAACGCATTTCACGCACCCTCAAGTGCATATTTTATACCGCATAACAAAGTAGATTACCTATCAGAAGATATGCTTGTAGTAGATTTTATGACACAAGAACAATGTGAAAGATTGATTGAGTTAGCAGATCAAAATGGTGGTTGGGGTTCATTGTCCTATGATAAATTCCCTGCACAGGAGATTCGCATGAAAGAATTAGGATTGTGGGAAGAATTAGAAAAGGCATGGCAAGACTATATAGTTCCAACAGTTGAAAAATATTGGAAGCCTTTAGAGATGTATGGTCTTAGAGATGGCTTTGTTATGCGATATGCTATGGACACACAAACAAAATTAAATCTTCACCATGATGCTAGTTTAGTTACAGGTTCAATCAAATTAAATGATGACTATATTGGCGCTGAACTTATTTATCCAAGACAAAGTTTTTCAAACAAAGACATACCAGTAGGGAAATGTATTTTGTTCCCTGCACAGGTAACTCATGGGCATGAATGCTTACCTTTAGTTAATGGTGTCAAGTACAGTCTTACTATATGGTCAAAAAGGTTTCCTGTTGATACAATTTAATATGGAACAAGAACCAAAAATAGAGATACACCAACATCAGAATAAAACTTGGTATAACTTAGCCGAGGGTTTTGATAAATGGCGAGTCTTTCCTAGACTGCTTATTACTTTATATGGTTATGCTTTCTATAAAACCACTGAGTGGTTTATGACCTTGCCTGACCCAACCAATGCTCAATCAGCGTTTGTGTCCGTCATTGTTGGTGCAGGTGCTGCATGGTTTGGTTTGTATGTTGGCGGAACACCTAGAAAATGATTGATAAATTTATTGCACCGGTCACACAAATACTTGACAAGTTTATTGCAGACAAAGATCTAAAAGCAAAACTAGATCACGAAATAAAAACACAGTTTTATAAGATTGATCTTGCACAAATAGAAGTTAATAAAGTAGAAGCATCACATAGATCTATTTTTGTCGCGGGCTGGAGGCCTTGTTGCGGATGGATATGCGCCATTGCACTTGGTTATCATTTTGTTTTACAACCAATCATTCTATTTGTTTTGTCTCTTAATAACCTGCAATACGAATTACCAGAGTTTGATATGGGTGCATTGCTGTATGTCTTAGGCGGTATGTTAGGTCTTGGTGGGTTAAGAAGTTATGAAAAGTCTAAAGGTTTGACCAAATAACCGCTTGTGTTATTATCCAAAAATATTAAAAATTAAGGAGTAATTTATGTCTGATAATAAAATAAAAACTGTTAACTTTGATGGTAAAGAATATGCTATTGAAGATCTAACTCCAAGAACCTTAGATGGTTTTAACATGTTGGTTAAATTACAACAAAAAATTGCAGGTATTTCTTATGACTTGCGTGTAAACCAAGCCGCACAAAAACAAATCTCTGAAGACCTTAAGTTGGCTTTAGAAGAAGATGAAATTAAACATGTGGAGAATGAAGAAAAATAACTGGAAATACTTTACCCATGATGAATTAAAGTGTAAACATACAGGTTTATGCGAAATGGATGATGACTTCATGCATAAACTTGATACAATAAGAGAAGAGGTAGGGGTACCTTTTATTATTAGTAGTGGATATAGAGATAAGACCCATCCTATAGAAGCTAAAAAATCTAAGCCAGGAGCTCATTCATCGGGCAAGGCAGTAGACATACTTATACGAGGAAAGGACGCCTTAAAACTTATTCAGGTAGCCCTTAAACACGGTATAACGGGTCTAGGTGTAAAACAACATGGTGATAGCAGATTTATTCATCTCGACACGCTCGAAGCAGAACCCATGCGTCCGCGCCCACATATATGGAGCTACAAGTGAATGACGGCGTATCAAATAGGTTAGATAAACTAGATGGTAAAATAGATAAACTTTCTGAAGCAATAGTAGCTATTGCTCGAATAGAGGAACGAGTAACTACGGTGTTAAAACAAAACGACAGATTTATTTTAAGAATGGACCGTTTAGAAGATAGGGTAGAAATTGTTGAACAAAAAGCCATAGTAAATACAAAGGGGGTTAGCATGTTTGAAAGAGCGTTTTGGATTATCTTCGCAGGAATCGTTAGCATAATCGTGTATACTTTCAAATGATATGGCGTATTTTAAACTCATCACGTTTGGCGGACTTGCTCCTCAAGTCTCACCTAGATTATTAAAAGATAACTTAGCTCAAACAGCCATTGATGTAAACTTAGACAGCGGCAGGCTTGTCCCTATTACTCAAGACTCACAAACACTTGTATTAAGTAATTCAAGTAGAACCAGTATATTTAAATACACAGACTCACCCGAAAGGTGGTTACAGTTTGACGAGGACGTGGATGTAGTTCCAGGTCCCATAGCTGGCGATACAAATGATACAGTCTATTGGACAGGACAGTCTTACCCCCGTATGGGTAGAAGTGATGTTATTGTTGGGTCTGAACCTTTTCCTAGTAATTTTTACAGGTTGGGTATACCCGCACCTACAGCAGCACCGACCGTCGCCCTTGAAGCGCCAACCGCTATTGATGCTACGATAACTACAACAATTAATTCTTCCACGCTTACGGTTACTACAGCCACTGCACATGGTGCTTCAGTCGGTGATTATGTAACATTGTCTAGTTTTGGTGGTGGTAGTGGGCTTGCAACCAATGGCGTGCCAGCTACAGATATAAACCTCGACCATAAAATTGTGTCTGTACCTAGTGCAACAACTTTAACCGTCGAAGTAAATAGTGCAGCTACTTCGTCGGGCACATCTAGCTCTGTTACCGATGGTGCAACATTTAATGATGACTCTAGCGCTCTGACAGATTTTAGTACTTCTTACATATATACATTTGTTAGTGCTTACGGGGAAGAGGGGCCCCCTTCTGCTGCATCAACTGTTATAACCACGGATGATAATAGGAGTGTAACAATATCAGGTCTTGAAACAAGCACCACGGGCACCGGTCGAACAAACACTAATCTTTTTAAAAAACGTATATACAGATCTAATACTGGCTCTAATACAACCGCTTTTCAGTTTGTTGGCGAAGTTACTTTAGCAACTACAACCTTTACAGATACTTCTAAAAACTCGGCTTTACAAGAAATTATTCCTTCTACTTATTGGATTGGCCCACCAAACGAAGATACAAGTTTGTATCCTGACGGTCCTATGAAAGGTTTAACTGCTTTACCAAATGGGGTGTTTGCTGGTTTTACAGGAAAACGTATTTGTTTTTCAGAACCTTTCTTACCCCATGCTTGGCCTGTTATATATAGAATTACTTTAGAAGACAATATTGTTGCTATCGGTGCTGCAGGTAATGGTTTGATTGTAACCACTGAAGGTAGACCTTATTTAATTTCTGGTACAGACCCACAATCTATGAGTGCTTATCGTATGGAAGCAGCACAGTCTTGTTCAAGTAAAAACTCCCTAGTAGATATGGGTGCATATGTTTTATATGCTGGTCCAGAAGGATTAGTTGCTGCAGCGGGTACGGAGGTTAGAGTTGTTACCGAAGGTATTATTAGTCCAGACCAGTGGCAATCAAACTATTACCCAACAACTATAAAAGGTTTTTTATGGAAGGGTAGGTATGTTGGTTTCTATTATACCGGTTCTGCTTATGGTGGATTTATATTTGATACTAGAAGTGGAGAACCTATCTTTACGGAGTTAAGTGAAACTAGTGAAGTACCTGGGGGTTTTACTGATCCGAGTGATAATGAACTTTATATTATTATTGATGATGACATTAAGAAATTCCAAGGCAGCACAATCAACGATACTTTTATTTGGAAATCAAAAGAGTTTGTAACCCCTAAACCCACTAGCATGGGTTTTGCAAAAGTTGATGCAGAAGCATTTCCTGTAACACTTAAAGTTTATGGAGATGGCTCTGTAATATACGACGCTACCATCAGCACATCTGGTAGTGTTTATTCAGTTACGGGTACAACACCTAGCTTTAGTGCTACTACTATATATGAACCAATAGTTAGACTCCCAGCAAGTGTGCATCGTACTTTTGCTATAGAAGCATCCTCAGCACAAACAGTTAATGAGATTTGTATAGGTGAGTCTATAGATGAACTAAGGGCTATTTAATGGCTACCACTGGTACTAAACTGCCGGGGCTAAAACCAATCCCCGCTAAAGTAGACAAAGAACTTGCGGGTTCTTTAAAAGCTATGCAAGAAGCTCTTGCTATAAGGTTAGGACAACTTGGCGACCCAATAGACAGAGCAGTAACTTTACGAGAACTAATTGCTAGTGGTCTTGCTGTAAAACTAAAAGATAATCCTTTTGATCCAAACGCAGGCTTAGGACCAACCGATTTTGGTCCCCCTGATGCTGGACCGGGAGATTTATCTATACCCCCCGCTCCAATATCTTTAACTGCTAGCGCTGCATTTACTGCAGTTATATTAGATTGGAATGGTACAAGTGCTAGTGCTCCTTATGGTAATCATGCTTATACAGAGATATGGCGATCAAGAGATAACAACTTAGCCGGTGCTACACTAAGGGCTACAACAAATGCTTTTATATATACCGATGAAGTAGGTTATGCAGAAACTTTTTATTATTGGGTGCGCTATGTAAGCACATCTGACGTAAAAGGCCCTTTTAATAACACCAACGGTGTAGAGGCAACAACATTAGCAGATATAGCAGCTGTTATGGAAGAGCTTTCTGAAGACCTGTCTAGTTTGCCAGGATATCAAACATTAATAGCTGACGAGTTTAGCGATATAGCCTCAGACCTAACCACTTTAGATTCTGCCGTAACCTCAATTAATTCTAGTGTGGCTTCACTTAATTCTAGTGTGGCTTCACTTGAGTCTGATGTTTCTTCTTTAGAAACAACCGTAACCAGTTTATCAACAGCAACAACCAGAGTAATAAAATCTACCTCTGCTCCCACCCAAAGAGATGACGCTTCAAGCCTGCAAGGCAGCGATGTTTGGGTTGATACAGATGACAATAATCAGGTTTATGTAAGAAATGCTGGTAACACTGGATGGGTAAAATCAAGAGATTCCAGTTTAGTAACGCTTGTTGGAACTTCTAGTTTTACAGGAAGTGATTTATCTTCCGCAATGGCTTCTGCTCAGTCTGACATTATTACAGCAACAAGCACGAATACCTCACAAGCAACGGCGATTACAAATTTACAAAGTGATCTTAGTACAGCGGAAGGCGATATTACTACTAACGCTTCAGCTATATCAAGTTTAGGTACTAGGGTTACAACCGCCGAGGGAAATATCACAAGTATAACCTCAGATGTTACAACATTACAAAACGATCTTAGTACAGCGGAAGGCGATATTACTACTAACGCTTCAGCTATCTCTGGATTGCAAACCCAAATAACATCCAATGATGGAGATATCACAACAATTACGTCTGATGTAACAGAATTAGAATCTACCTTAACTGGTTACAGTTCCAGTTCTACAGTAGCTTCTGCGATCTCTGGATTACAAACCCAGATAACATCCAATGATGGCGATATCACAACCATTACTTCTGACGTTACGGCTTTGGAGTCTACTTTAACTGGATATAGCTCTAGTTCTACAGTAGCTTCTGCTATCTCTGGGCTGCAAACGCAAATAACTGCAAATGATGGTGACATAACAACCATTACTTCTGACGTTACAGCTTTGGAATCTACCTTAACTGGGTATAGCTCTAGTTCTACAGTAGCTTCTGCTATATCAGGATTACAAACTCAGATCACTGCAAATGATGGTGATATAACGACACTTACTTCTAATGTCACAGCGTTAGAATCTACTTTGACTGGATATAGCTCTAGTTCTACAGTAGCTTCTGCGATCTCTGGGTTGCAGACTCAGATAACAGCCAACGACGGCGACATCTCATCAATAAGTAGCTCTGTCACTTCCTTGCAAACAGATCTTTCTAGTGCTGAAAGCGACATAACAACAAATGCAAGTGCAATTACTTCTTTACAAAGCCAAGTAACTTCAAACGATGGAGACATTACAGCAATAAATGCAGACATTACAGCCTTAGAATCTACCCTAACTGGATATAGTTCTAGCTCTACCGTAGCTTCAGCTATCTCTGGATTACAAACTCAGATCACAGCAAACGACGGCGACATCTCATCAATAAGTAGCTCTATAACAAGCCTAACAAGTGATTTGTCTACAGCTGAGGGAGATATAACTAGCAATGCAACTGCAATATCTTCTTTACAAACAACAGTGACATCTCAGGGCACCAGCATTAGCTCAAACGCTACTGCAATCAGCTCATTACAAAGCACCACAGGAAGCAACAGTGCAAGCATTACCACATTACAAACAGCAACAACAAACTTACAGAACGATGCAAGTGCGTCTTATGTATTAAAGGTTGAAGCAAATGGATCTGTTTCTGGAATGGTGCTAGAGGCAAATGCCTTTGGTGCAGGAGCAGGATCGGCTGTTCAATTTACCTCAGATAAGTTTGCTATTTGGAATGGGTCCTCTGGTACAGCCCCCTTTATTGTAAGCGGAGGCACTGTTTTTATAGCAGACGCTATGATCCAAAACGGAGCTATAACAAACGCTAAGATTGGTAACCTAGCTGTAGAAGAAGGTAAAATAGCAAACCTTGCTGTAACTAACGCAAAGATTGGTAATTTAGCTGTTACAGAAGGAAAAATTCAAAATTTAGCCGTAACTAATGCAAAAATAGCAGATGCAACTATTCAAGACGCAAAAATAGCTAACTTAAATGCCAGTAAGATAACCGCAGGTTTTATTAGTGCAGATAGAATCAATTCAAACACTATTACTGCTGACAAAATTAATGTAACCGACTTAACTTTAGAGTTTACAGCGGCAACTGTTTCAGGAGTAACTATTGGCGGGTTTGCTAGTAACACAATGAGACTAAAACAAGTGGCAGAATTAGGAACAACTCCAGGTGTTTATCATATTATGTGTAGAGTTTTTGGTAGTAGTGGACAAGTTAAAACACTGTCTATTGTAGCTGGGGATGGCACATATGGTGCAGGAGCTAGTTTTGAATTACGAAATGATTTCGCTTACAGCGATGGAACTGCTCCAACAATTCCAACTGCGGATCAAGGGTATGCACAATATCATTCAGGACAGTCTCAATATTGGTCAGCTATTGATAGATTTGATAGCACCAATGAGATGGTACAAAAAGATTTTATTGTGCGTAAAGTAAGTAGTACGAGCAGAACTTTAAGATTGTTTATTCTTGCACAAGGGGATGGTGGAACTAGATATCTTAGCAATGTTCAATACGGTGTTTATAGGTTCTCAGAAATATAATGGCAACACATAATTTTAATTACACATACGAATATGTTGGTGTTAAAACAATGCCACTCAGCCGAGAAGATAACACACAAATTGTTAGAGAAGTTTGTGTAGCAGTTACCGCTGTAGATCAAGCAGACAGCACACAAACAATGACAGAAAATATGTATTCTCCATTAGAAGGTGTTTATTCTTATAGACACGATGGGTTACCCAATAATTTTATACCAATAGATACTTTAACTAATGCCAAAGTTATTGAGTGGTATCAAAACACCGTGGAAACAGCAGATTTAGATGGTTATTTTACTTGGCAAATATATGGAGTTGCCGAAAATGATGACATAGAGTAAGATAAAACTATGAAATGTGGAGGCATAAATATGTATAACTACAGCAACAAAAAGAAACCTAGTAAAAAGAAATCTATGACTAAAAAACCTAAGGCAATGTCTTACGGCAAAAAGAAAAAGAAGTAGGTAAGTATGGATAAGCTAGGAGTGCTTTGCACACAAAAGGAAGTGCTGCACGGTCAACGTGCACAAATAACTTTAGATTTAGAGGTTTTATTAAATAACCCAACTAGTATTCCTGAACATACAGCTTTTAGTATTGAACTAGATAAGCTTATAGGACAACTAGCGGAAGTTAATGATAAGATAAAGATTATTGATTTTTTAATATCAACATCGGAGAAATCAAATGGCTAATGAAAAATATATGCAAGCTGCAAAAGCTCGCAAAAAGAAAAGAAAAAACGGTACGCTTGCTTCTTTGTATGGAGACCCCAATAAAGTAACTCGCGGTGATATTATTACTGCAGCCATAAAAAATAAAAATGGCAAGAACTAAAAATAAACCCTTTCAAAAAGTTGTAAAGAAAAGCATTACTAAACGACAAGAAGCTGCTTTAAAAAGACACAGCAAACATCACAACACAAAACATATGGCTTATATGAAAAGACGTATGCTTATGGGCGATACATTTAGAACTGCACACAAAAAGGCCCAGAACAAAGTCGGTAAGTAGTGGCTGCTAAAAGAAACTATCGTAAAGAGTACGATAATTACCATTCAAAAGAAACACAAAAAAAACGCAGAGCTGGACGCAACAAGTCCAGGCGTATTATGGTGCGTTTAGGTAAAGCTAAAAAAGGTGATGGTAAAGATGTAGCACATAAAGATAACAACCCTTTAAATGCTAAAGTAAAGAACATTAGAATGGAATCAAAAAAATCTAATAGATCTTTTAAACGTACAAAAACATCTCGTAGAAAGAGAAAATGAACATCATTTGGTATACTATAATAATAGCCTTATTGATTATGGCAGGAGTTTTTTATATGGAATACATTGAAAAGTTTTTTAAAAAAGTGAAAAAAAGTTATGCAAAACTTTTTAAATGGGGATTAACGCCCAATAAACCACAGGCGCCAAAAAAAAGAGGGCGCCCAAGGAAGGTAAAATAATGCCAAAGAAAGCAGTTAAAAGAAAAACTAGTAAAAGAAAGGGGGCAACTCCTACTAATCCAAGCTTATATGCTAGAGTAAAGTCAGAAGCTAAACGTAAGTTTAAGGTATATCCAAGTGCATATGCCAACGGTTGGTTAGTGCGTACTTATAAAAAACGCGGTGGTGGGTATAGATAATGGCTAAACCTACGGGTGGATTAACTGCATGGTTTGGTAAAGGGCCAAAAGGTGACTGGGTTGATATTGGTGCACCAAAGAAAAAAGGTAAATATCAAGCATGTGGTAGAAAATCTGCTAAAGGTAAAAGCAAGCGTAAGTACCCAAAATGTGTACCAAGATCAAAAGCTAATAGCATGACTGCAGCACAAAAGCGCAGCGCTGTTAAACGTAAACGTGCAGCTGGCAACCCAGGTGGTAAGCCACGAAATGTAAAAACTATTGTAAAAAGAAGGAGAACCCGTGCCAAGAAAAAGAGATAATATGCCTAAGCGGAATAAAAAGAATTTTCGTCCAACTAAAAAAGGCGCTGGTATGACCAGAGCTGGAGTAGCAGCGTACAGAAGAAAAAATCCTGGATCTAAACTTAAAACCGCAGTAACAGGAAAAGTTAAAAAGGGAAGCAAAGCTGCTAAAAGACGTAAGTCTTATTGCGCTAGATCTGCTGGTCAAATGAAAAAATTCCCAAAAGCAGCAAAAAATCCTAATTCAAGGTTGAGGCAAGCAAGAAAACGCTGGAAGTGTTAATTTTTAGGGTTTTTTAAAAAAATGGCTTCACCAGATGCCCGTGGTAAAGAGATCTCATAGTAGTTAATGCATTAGGTATCGTAAGAGCTAAAATGCAGTGATGGGCTTCTTAGAGCGTGTAACACGGTTTAACTGTTTTACCTGTCTTATATCGTAATTTTCAGCAGCGTTTCGTAAATTTATAAGTTTTTTATCTAAATTTGAGTAAGTTCCCCATTCTTTTAACTCAGTTGCAGTTCTTCCACATCCTTTGCAACGTTCATCACCCCATTGAGTTACAGAACAAATTCCAATGCATGGACAATCTGCAAGACTTGCACAACAACCGAGTGATTTTGTTAATCTAGTGAACCGTGTTTCTTCACTCATTGTTTTTTTCTACAACCTTTATTAGACGTTGTAGATACCATTCTGCTTTTCGTAAATCTTGTCCTTTGTTTTTTTGTTCATATCTCCAAAGATATTTCATTACGTTGCCTTTACAATATGCAGCGAACTGGTCGTCTGTCATACTTGCTTCTATTGCACTTATACACTCTATACCACCCTGGTTATAGTGTATTGGTTTGTTTACTGGGTCAAATTCCATTTAATCCTCCTTATTATGTAAACATATGTTGCTTATTTTGTCTATAAATTCTTTAATTGGCACGGCATGCTTAAGAAACTCGTCTAAAGTAAAAAATTTTTTTTGGAAGTCTTGGCTTACAACACAAAGATCCGGGGCCCCTATAATGTAATACACAGGCATGTTGTAGTCATACTGTCTTTGTAACCAAATTCTTTGTTGTGGTGAAAGATCAACTTTTATTTTTGACGTGCTACGTTTAGGCAGCTGTTGTATGTATTTGTATTCAAAAAAAGCAAACCCGGCTGGGCCTGAATAAAAAGTGTCGGGGACACCTCCATGGTATGGATCATTAATTTTCCACTTATAAACTTCTTTAGGAAGCTTTTTGTGAATTTTGTTGATGAAGTCCTTTTCTTTCAAGTTTTTGTGCTCGCTCTTTCATGAGGAGTTGTAGGTCATGCCAACGATACATGCGTTTGTTTACATCGTCCCAGAACCATCCTTTTTGTTTTATGTCTAGCATCTTGAAAGTTAGTATACACGGCGCGACAGTATATGTCGCACCATGTAAGCAAAATAATTACTTAGATACGCTATCAAATACTTTTTTAGCGTTTTCGTAATCGTCATCAGTAACCCAACCAACATTTTCTACGGCAATGTTAAAAAACTTTTGCCCTGCACGGTTTTGGGTTTGTGAAGAAGACATCTTCCATAAAGAAGAAAACCTATCTCCACCTAAACGGGCAACCTGCGTGTTCCATTCTCTTGAGACTCTTAGCTTTGAAGAAGCACAGTCAAAAATAAATGGTGTATCAAGTGCACCCGTTTTTGCATCTTTTTTAATTAAAAGATGCGATTGAGTCTGAGTAATATCATAATCCTCAGGGTTCTCTTTTTGGGCTTCGAGAGCTTTAAAAGCGTCTTGTTCAGTTGCATAAATACCTGCTAAGCCGCCTCCTTTTTCTCGTTTTTTCCAAGCAACAAACTCTTCAGTAAACTTTACGTTAATTACATAAAGTTCCTTTCCGTAGTTTTCTCTTGTTATGGTGTTGATAAAGTCACCCGGTTTGCATCCCTCAATGTGTTCACTGTGGTTTTCGTCAACTTCATTAGATAACTGTTGAAGTTGTTTAACCCTAGGGGTTTGCAAGTGATCTGCAGTAACGTTTTCGTTACCAAGACCACCACCAGCCTGCACGTGTGCAGGTACCTTATCGCTTACTAATGCAATATCACTCATAGTACGTACTCCTTGTTTCGTTGATATTGTTAATATTACTTTGACCTGAAATTAATTCGGGTCAACTCCGTTGATGTTACGCCTGGCAAATCCATGCCGAGTTGTAACAGTTCCCTATAAGCAGTTGCTGACATACGTTTTTGCAGCAGCTCGAACTGTTTTGTATCGAGTATGTGCTGGTAAACAAAATCCCAGTTTTCTACCGTTGGGACCGTTTCTGTTTTAATGGAAACGGTACACGTATCATTCCCCACTCGATCAATCCCTTGATTCTTTAGTGTGGTTGCGATTTGTGTTTCTAATTCTAATTTTCTAGATTTAAGAGTTTTTTCTTGTTCTAGCAAATTAGCTAATTGGGTTCGCGTATCCGCGAGATCATTTAACATGTCATCCATGTTTCGTGTTTCGTCGTTCAATGTATAGTCTCCGTACTGTTTGCGGGTGTTGCAAGAAACACTCCGTCTGTTAATGTAATGGCTTCCTTGCCAGCCTGTAAAACTAATTCTTCTAATTTATCTGGATCTGTGTCCCCACGTAAAACCATAAGTTCTGATATAACAAATACTAATGCTGTTGCAATAGCATCGTGTGGGCGTTTTCTTAGTTCATCTACAGTTTCCATAATCTCAATGTTGAGCTGTATTTCCTTTATTCCCATTTTGTAGTCCTGTTAATATATGAAGTAAATTCTCCATTTTACCTAGCTTACCATTTAGTTTTGCATACACATCCTCTTCCCAGGTTTTATGAGCTGCAATAAGTATTGTTTCAGTTTTCTCTGTTTGACTGGCCCTATGTATACGTCTGTTAAATTGTTGAAAATGTTCTGCGTTATATGTAGGAGAACACCAAATTGCCGTGGTAGCTTTTGTAAGCGTAAGACCATGACCTGCAGATTGTGGATGACAAAACAAGACACGTATTTGGCCTGCTTGAAAACGTTGTACAATACCTATACGCTTTTCAGCAGGAACGCTACCATCAATAATTTCATAAGATAGCTTTTCTTTTTCTGCTTGTTCTATAAGAGCATCTCTTTCATGTTTCCAATTAAATGCTACGATACAATGTTTGCGTTCTTTAATAAGATCTATAACTAAGTTGTAACGTTCTTGATGAATATATTGAACTTGACCTTCTTCATCATACACTCCGCCTGAGATGAGTTGTAGTAACTTTTTAACTCGAGCTCCTGCGTGTACAGCATTAATAGTACCTGCTTGTGTATACAAGACACTCTCTTCTGCAAATGTTTTGTACATTTGTTGAACCTGAGGAGATAAGTGTGTGCGTACAGTTCGTACGATGTTTGGTGGGAGATCTACACAATCTTCTAATTTGTAACGAATAGTAATATCGCTAAGTTGTTTTGCTATGGTTTCTTCAATACCCGGTTTGTCAACCCATTCGTTAGCAAAGCCATTAAATTTAGGGGTGCATACTTGATTGCGGTAAGCAAAAAAGCGTTCACCTAAATGTTTACCGTCATCAACAAGTAATACAGGATGCCAAAGATCTAAAATAGAATTACTATTAGGAGTACCAGACATGGCAATCCTATAATCAAACTGACTGATAATTTGTTTGAGATTTTTTGAGCGGTTTGCTTCTCGATTTTTAAAAGCGGTAAATTCATCAATAACGATTTTAGTAAAGCCGTTAAGGAAATTTTTATTTTTGTGTAGAAAATTGACAGCTTCAAAGTTAGTAATGACCATTTCGTAGGAAGGGTCTGAAAATATTTTTTTGCGGTTTTTAGCATATGCTACTCCATATTTAATAGTTGGTTGAAACTTTAATATATCTTCAACCCAAGCAGCTTCTAGTATAGACAAAGGTGCAAGTACAAGAGTGCGGCCAGGTATTTTTGTAATAGCGTCAAGCACAGCTCTTGTTTTACCAGTACCAGGATCTGATGTGATAAGACAGCGGGGATGAGATAGGATAAAGTCAGTGGTTTCTGTTTGATGCTCGTAAGCAGGAATATCTTCCATAATTCGTTCCTCATTGTTATTCGTTCGTTGTTAAGTATTTATTATACTTATTTTATTCCCCATTCGCAAATAGGGTATTCACCCTTACCATACGAACACCACTTGCAATTATAATTGCTAGGGTTTGGTGGAAATTTTGTAGCAGTAGTCATAGCTATTGCGCGTTCATGTAATGTTGGCATAAACATCATAGCTTCATCTCTTGTATATGTTTGTTCCATTATTGTTCCATGATCTAAGTACCATATTTCTGTATTAGCGCTTTGTAATTCTGGGTAACGCATAAAACTTCCTATGGCGTAAGTTAAAGCTTGCTGTGAATGGCTTATTTCATTACCAAATTGTTTACCTGTTTTGTAATCAATAACTCGTGCTGAAGTTTCTGTTTCATGTACGATAGCGTCTAATTTAACTCTACCCCATACTTCAGGAGCCATCCAACCACAAGGTTCCCAATCAATTGTAAAACCCCATTCACCTTCAAGTTCAACTTTTGCATCTGCAAAAAGAACTTTAAGTTTTTCAAATTGGGGTTCAAATTTTTTAAGAGAATCTGGAAACTCAGCAAGTTCTCCTTTAACATAATCTTCTGCTTGTAAATGTATGTTAGTACCGCGCGCAGCAGCTGGTCCAAAATCTTCTTGTACTTTTTTTACTTTTGCAATGTAAGATCTGTAAGAACAGGCTTCATATGTTTTTAAAGCCGAATGAGACCATGCAGGTATCAGGCCCAGTTCCTTGGGTTTGTCCAATTCTGTTATGGTTATCAGATCTGGACGCTTGTTTTGTACAAGCTCACTCATTGAATAATATTAACTCTCTTTAATTAATTTTAAATCATTTTCTTCAAAATGATTATCTATTATGTCTTCTCGTATAGTATTAGTTAATTTCCAAGTTAATACAACCCCTCGCACGGTTTTTGTTTGTATGCGCTTGACATCTGTAGTTATATTTAATCGAGACATTGCTTTAGTAAAATCTCGTTGTGAAAGTTTATTACGACTATCGGTAAGAATATCGTAAACTAATTTAAAGTGAGACATAGGTATACACATGTCTTGACCTACACGCGCAACCCAGTCTTTAACATAGCGTTGAGTTGTACTTATACCACCAGCGTCAAAAGTGTTTGTAAGTGGTATTTCTAATATATCAATAAAGTATTCAAGATTACGTTGTCTAATTGCAAATGCAAATTCTTCAAGCACTGACATTGAAATTTCTTTCATTTGTGTTTTAGCTTCGTTTTCTAAAGCTGTGTGTGCCATGCGTTGGTCTACTTTAAATTTATCTAATACACCTGCTAGGGTGTACAGTTCAGTTTCCAGCTGCGCCATGTTTGTAAGTAATTCAGGGTGAGCTTTTTCTAACTTTACTTCCTGACGTGGGCCCACGTTGTAACGACGATCACCATCTTCTATTTTTACTGCGTCGCCTCTGTTAGTTAGAAATAAGAAATTACAAAAACTTGGCAGCTCAATTTGGTTTGTACGCATTGCACGAATTGTAAGATTAGGTTCTGTAATTTGATGTTTTAATTTATCAGCCATTTTACCAACAGAACCTGAGTCTGCCATTCTAAATTCATCAACTACGAGAAAGAGAGCTGTTCTCATATACAAATTAAATTGTTCTTCTATATTTTCTAAAGCTCGCATTGGTACTTGTTGTTCACCAAACAGGGGCTTAAGTACTTTGTGAATTAACAACCCTTTACCAGTACCTGGTACACCTGTAAAAATCCAGGCTGTCATTGTTTTACGTTTATTTTGGTAGATGTATGCAAGCCAGTTAACAAAATGTTCAAACTCTGTTTTACCTGAGCCAAGAACATGGGACAACAACTTCGCAGTAAAAGGAGCGGAGCTATGAAGTTTATGCGCTGTCCCATATTCTAATTCGGGTGCATCTTCCGATGCGTTTAACATGTAAGGAGTTTTTCTATATAAATTTACATAATAAGGTGCTTCTTCTAACTGAATACCTTTATTAACAGACGGGTCAAATACAACCCTAGCGTCAGGAATGTAATCCAAGGGAGGACGACTATGAGAACGCATAAAATCTTCAATCGATTGCTTATTTGTTGGAGTAAGGGGGTATTCGTCTGTGAATTGTTCAATTGTTTCATCATAAATTCCGTTGTAATAAGTGTCAGTGTAAAAATCTCTTAAAGCGATAGGTCTTAACTTTTTATCCTGATCTATTTTGTCTGCAAATATTTCAAAAATATTTTTATAAAAGTCTGGATCTGCTTTTTGTATTTCCCAAATAGGTTCACCTTTAAAGTTATACATGTAATGCGGGCTTGTTAATAAGAAATAATATCCAGCACTGTCACCGCCATTAACATTACAATTAACATAAGGTTCTGCAACCCTGCTTACTTCGATTGTCATTTTATCAGGGTTTTGTAATACTTCTTGTGGTTCTCCAGCAATAGTAATTGTGCTGGTTTTAGTTGCTTTCTTAGGTAAGTTAAGTTGTTTTCTTAAATTGTCTTTTATTTGTACGCCCAAATTGTGCACACGTTCGGGGTTAACTGAAAACAATAAAGTAGAAAGATCTAAGGTTGACGAACCACGGTTGACCAATACAAAACGTGAACCTTGTATTGGGTCTTTTACACCATCTACAAAAGTAGGAGGTGCAATATAAATAATTTTAGAGTTGTCAGCTACGCCTGGATCAAGTTTGTAAGATAAACTTTGACCGTTTGCAGACAAAGTTAAACGCTCTGCTAAAAATTGTGTTTCATAATTTAATAATTTAAGTGCTTCTTTTAATACTTTAGGGTGTATTGAATTTTCTAATATAAAAAAGATATGTAATGAAACAGATTCTTTTTTGTAGCCTAATGAAGCGCTGGCTTGAGCAATGTATGTTACATCGTGAAATTCAGGAGGTAACTGTTGTACAAGTTGTTCAGATAAATTCTCTAAGTCTTGTGTATTTAATTCAGATTTTTTTGGTAGTGGTAATTGAATGTTATCAAAATCAAGAACAAGTAAATGGGTTGACGCTACACGGTCAGTCATCAACGCTCGAGGTTCGTTGTTTAACTCACGCTTAAGGGGCCCTTTGTGTAAACACATACCAGCTGAGGCCGCTTTTGTAAGTTCGTTTAATAACTTATCTGGATCTTTTTTAATTACTTTGTGTACTGATGTAAAGTTTTTAATCAGTGGGTAAGGTGTTACTCCTTGTTTTGATATTTTTTTTGCAAGCTTCTGCTTGGCTTTGAGGAAAACTAGCTCCATGTTTAACTCCTATGTTTTATTTTTTAAATTGTATACTTCTTCCCTGTCAATGATAACTGATGAATCTGCTTCAAAAGCAAGTTTAACTTGTTTAAGGCCTACGTGAGTGACGGTAACTTTACATAGCTGTTCGTCATCTTTTTGTAAAATAATTGAATCCCCTTTTTTCCTTGTTAAAACTAAATTTTTCATTTGTCATATTGTTGACTATGTCCTCCTTCTGCGTCAAGTGGTAAATCTGAACACCATAAAGGAGGTGTTTTCATTATATCTATAATTTTAGCAAGTGTCTCGTCTGGGTTAATATTTGATCCAATAGATATAATCTCATCATGAACTTGCAATACGACAGATACTTCAGGCATTTTGTGCACAGCTAACATCTGTTCAACAATTACGGTACGGGCTAACGCTTGTACTACATTCTCTACAAGTCGAGCTCCATAAGTTTTAACTATAGTTTTACCTGAGTTATACATATGATTACCATTTTCATAGATAAGTCCTGGATAATACAAATGCATACCGTTTGGTAGCTCAATTGCTTTTGATTTAATAAATAAAGGTCCATAAGGAACTTTATTGTCTTTGTTAGTTACAGCCATAGTAAATAAATGATATTTAAATGCATTCCATAACTGTGGTATGTTTGGGTACATAGCTCTGTATTGGCTTACAATAGACAAGGCCGTGGATTCTGTAATATCAACAGAGGGCGTGCCTACTTTAAGTGTATACTTAAATTTTTCATGACCCATACCATAACCTAGCCCTAAGATAGCTGTTTTACCAACATAACGTTCAAGTTTGTCAGCTTTAGTTACGGGTTTACCATAAATTTGAGAAGCAAATTCGCTGTACACATCACGGCCCGCAGCAAATGCGTTAAGTAAATCTTGTTGATTAGATAACCATGCAAGCATACGTGCTTCGATGTTTGACAAGTCAGCAACAAATAAACGTTGACCTTCAGGAGCTGTAAGTGCTTTACGTAAGACAGATCCTCTGGGTAAGTTTTGTAGATTAAGGCTGTCTGTACCACCAAAACGCCCAGTGTGTGCTGCATAATATCTAAGCGGTACTGGAAATGTACCATCAGGATTAATATTCTCTAAAAATCTTTGTGCACGGGTTTCTTCTAGTCGTGATTTTACAGCTTCCCTGGCGTCCCATAAGTGTTTGTATTCTGGATACATGTTTTGCATTTGTATATATGCAGAATCTGTTTTACTAAAAGCAGGGATTTGTTGTCCTGTATTAGGGCTTTTTTTTGTTGGTACAGTAATATCTAAACTTTCTAAATGTTCAGCAAACTTTTTTTGAGATGCAAGTACATCTCTTGTTATGCCAGATTTTTCAATAAGATCTAAAGTTCTTTGTTTAGTTTCTTCTTTGTGGGTTATTAATAGTTCACTGTTTAATGTAAGTTTTGGTTCAACAAACATACGACAAGTAAGATCTATTACATCTAATTCTTCCTGAGGATATGTTTGTATAAATTGTTGAAAGATTGCATAAGTTAAATTTACATCTTGTATACAATAGCCTCCTATTTGTTCGTCTAGCTCTGGGCTTAAATCACGTATACCTTTTGCATTAACTAATTCTTCTCCTTTACGCATAGTTTCATCGTTAGGAAATACACGTTCAGCGGTTGCTTTTAAAGACGCAGATTGATTTGGATACAAACCACGGGCCATGGCAGCTGTGTCGTAATAGTATGCTGGATATAGACCAAGGTGTTGTGTAAGTATGTAAGCATCGAATAAAGTATTGTGACAAATTACAGCACAGTCTTCCCAGGGGATCTCTTGTAATGCATCTAAATATTCATCTTCACCGAACCATTCTGTGGGTTCATCATTAAATTTAATACCTACGCCCCAGATTTTAAATTCTGGATGATGTACATATTGAAGTGTAGTAATTTTTGATAAAGATACTTGAGTATCATAATAAGTCTCAAAGTCTAGATAAACATTATTCATCAGAATCTCGCTTTTTTGTAGGTCGGGTTAAATATCTGTGAAAGTTATAACTAATAGTATCTTTCTCAGGGTTAAAATAATCTTCTTGAAATATAATTTCAGCTTTTGTTTTAGCTTCTTTTTCAGATTTTGCATCTGTTATCCAGATGTCTCGTGATCTAGTTTCACTAGCTTTTATACAATAGTCAGTCATAGTTCCTCCTTGAACTTTTGCATTTGCATGCACCATTCTTTGTATTCGTTTTTCTTTGCTCGCTCCCAGCCAATTTGTTTACTATGGATCATATTAAAAGCTGTGCCTTTACTAACTAATTTCCATTGTATAAATGGCAGATCGTTTGGATCTGAATATCGGTAGGGGTGTACTGGATTACGTTTTACGTAAATTTTTGCCATCAACAATCATCCATAATTTTTAGTTGACATTCATCCTGAATGCTTTATGTTTTTTAAGTATGACACAATTAAGTGTTATATAACAATATAGGAAATATATTATGGCATCAACATATACTTCAGACGTAGTAAGTGGTAACCAATCTTTTAAACCTTTCCCTTCTGGACAGTTGGGTGTTAGGTATTCAAAGTTTGAAGCTTCTACAGCTTTGATACTAAATGATGTTATTCAAATGGTTGATGTATTTGCAGGTGAG
>Ga0209929_1000186_pt1 | contig 23654 bp, 46 predicted proteins | sample SalPon2_C_H2O_MG_2_FD_185731 | JGI IMG/M metagenome (GOLD analysis project Ga0209929, IMG submission 185731) | Salt pond water microbial communities from South San Francisco under conditions of wetland restoration - Salt Pond MetaG SF2_C_H2O_MG... ... | reverse complement strand
TTAAACAGACAGGAGCCGTAGTCCCACAGGCTGTTCCGTTTGTCGCTGGGCAGACGCTGACGGCACTTCAGTACATGGATCAAGAGATCGAAGGCAAGACGGGCGTAACCAAGGCGTCTAGTGGCCTTTCTCCTGACGCGCTTCAGTCGACTACAGCGGCGGCAGTTAACGCCACCGTGCAGGCGCAGGCTGGTCAGATCGAAGTCATGGCCCGCAACCTAGCGGAAGGCGGTATGCGTCAGATGTTCAAGCTGATGCTGAAGGTAATGGTAGAGAACGTAGAAGAGCAGCAGATGATGCGCCTCTCTGGTCAAAACTATCAGCCCATTGACCCGCGCTCTTGGAATACGGGCATGGACGTTACTGTAAACGTGGGGCTGGGTACTGGGCGCGAAGAGCAGAAGCTGGCGGCGCTGTCTTCAGCCTTCCAGATTCAGACGCAGATTATCCAGAATTTTGGCCTATCAAATGGCATGGTGTCTTTGACTCAAATCAGAAACACGCTGTCCGATATGCTCGCACTTAATGGCATCAGAAACGCCAACCGCTACTTCATGCCGATGGATCAGCAGACAGAGCAGATGATTGCCATGCAAGCCCAACAGGCACAGCAACAGCAGGGACAGCCGCAAGACGCGCAGGCGCAGGCATACCTTCAGGCCGAGGCAATGAAGACTCAGGCTAAGACGCAAACTGACATGGCTAAGATTCAAGCCCAACAGCAAAAAGATCAGTTTAAGTTGCAGTTGGATGCCACTAGGGCGGCGGCAGACGATGATCTGGCTAGGGACAAGATGGATCAAGACCTGCTTGTTAGTGCCGCAGAGATTATTGGTAAGTACGGCACTTCAGTAGATGTCGAGCGCATTAAGCAGATGCAGAACGCGCCTAGATGAACATAAAAGACAAAGCCGCAGGGATTAGACGCCTGCGGGACGATGAGACATTTAAAGGTCTTGTCGAAGATGTTAGGGGAGAGCAAGTAACTGTCTTCCTTAATCCGCACTCCTCAGAAGAGGAACGGATGGAAGCGCACCACATTATTTGTGCGCTGGAGAAGATCGAAGATCGGATGTCCACCATTCTTTCAGATGAGGCGATTTTTGATAAGCAACAAGAGAGAGGTTTAGCACCGTGGAAACGACTGACCAAGAAGTGACATTCGATGGGACTATAGAATCTGCACTGACCGGATTACTAAGACCAGAGGAATCAGAGGTAGAAGAGGTCGCCGCTGAGGCAGACGCCGAAGAAGCCGAAGAGGAATCTGAAGTTGAAGAAGTCGAGGCCAGTGATGATAGTGAAGAAGACGTAGAAGAGGAATACGAAGACGCTGAAGAAGCGGAGGACGAAGCCCCTGAATTATTCACCGTCAAAGTTGACGGAACGGAACAGCAGGTAAGCCTAGAAGACCTCAAGCGAGGATACAGCGGTCAGCAGTATGTCCAGAAGGGTATGCAGGATGCGGCACAGCTTAAAAAGCAGGCCGAAGAAGTCTTTCATGCTCTGATGGGTGAGCGTCAAAAAATAGCGGAAGCGTACCAGATGGCTGTCTCTGACAGCGGACTGCCGCGCCCGCCAAGGGAACCAAATCGAGAGCAGTTTGAGTCTGACCCCATAGGTTTTATGGAAGCCAAGCTGAAATACGATGAGGACAAAGCTGAATACGATGGCAAGATGTCAGAGTTTCAGCAGTTGGCACAGCAACAGTCGCAGGCGACTATGCAAGCCCAACACGCTTATTTAGAGCGAGAGATGGAGACGCTGAAGACTCTAGTTCCTGAGTTTGCTGATCCGGAAAAAGCCTCTCAGGCCCGTGACCGTCTAGTGACGATGGGTCAAGAGATTTACGGCTATGAACCGGGAGAGATTTCGTCTGTTATGGATCACCGGGCAATCCGAGTCCTGCATGATGCAATCAAGTATCAGGAATTAAAGTCTGGCAAACAGCAAGCAGAGCGGAAAGCAAAGCCAAAGGCGAAGCGAGTAGTGAAGGCTGGGGCCAAGAAAACAGCATCCAATTCTCAAGCAACTAAGCAAACTAGATCGAAACTGAGGCGCTCCGGAAGGGTAGAGGACGCGCTTGATTTAATCCTTAAACAATGAGGTAACTAGACATGGCACAGGCCACTAACACATTTGACAGCTATGATGCTGTTGGTATCCGAGAAGACTTGGAGGACGTAATCTATGATGTGTCCCCCGAAGAGACTCCTTTTTATTCAAAGTGCGGTAAAGTAAAGGCCGCTAACACTCTGCATGAGTGGCAAACGGACGCATTGCGGGCTTCAACCACTAACGCGCACATCGAAGGCGATGCGACATCTGCTGATGCCCGTACCGCTACGACTCGCTTGGGCAACTACACCCAAATCTTCAAGAACGCAGTGGTCATCCCTGACACTGATGAAGGTCTGGCAAAAGCGGGCCGAGCGAAAGAAATTGCGTACCAAGTCCTGAAGACCGCAAAAGAGCAGAAGCTGGACATCGAAAAGGCGCTGTTTGACAACAATGCCCGTGAATCTGGTAGCTCAAGTGCGGCCCGTGAGTTGGCTGGCGCTCCTTCTTGGATCGTAACCAACATCGACGAAGCTGGTGACGCTACCGTTGCTACTGGCAATGGTACTGACGCTCGCACTGACGGTACTGCGGCGGCGTTCTCTCAAGCTCGCTTTGATAACGTCATGCAGTCAATCTGGGAGTCAGGCGGCAACCCTGATTCTGTTTACCTGTCAGCCTTCCAGATGAACGTGGCATTGGGCTTTGAAGGTAACAACAACCAGCGAAGCACCATCCGCGCTGAAGACGAGCGTGTAATTAAGCACATGGACGTTTACGTTACTCCTTGGGGTACTGTTGAGTTTGTACCTTCACGCGAGAACCGTGGCAGTGATGTGTTTGTCATGCAAGATGATATGTGGTCAGTTGGCGTTCTGCGCCCCACCAAGAATGTGGCTCTTGCCAAAACTGGCGATGCAACCACCCGACAGGTGACCACTGAGCTAACGCTTATCTGTAAAAATGAAAAGGCGTCTGGTGCTATATTTGATTGCACTACATCCTAAGTAAGACAGGGGGCCACGGCCCCCTTTTCTTGAGGCTAAGATGAAGACAAAAGAAAAGTTTGTTGATCTTGACGGTTCAAAGTTTGGGATCTTGAAAGAGTATGACAACAGCGCGTACCTTGAGAGAAATCAAGCACTGCGATCTCAGGGTCTTGGAAAGACCAATAACTCTTGGTGTGTTGGCTCAATACCAATGCACGTTTTGTCCCAATGGATGAAAGAAGAGGGTATCTCTTGGGATGACGCCGAAGGTCGCAAAAAGTTAATTCTTAAAAAGCTAAATGATCCTGACTTTAAAAAGTTGCGGATCGTAGAGGGCAGGGTCTGATGCCAGTTTCTAATGCTCCTAGTGGGAAGTACCGAATAGGTGGCGGTAGGGCTATGTACAAAAGCCGCACTGCCGCAATGCGGGCATGCAAAGCGTATTTAGCAAAGCGGCGTGGGGGTAAAAAATGAAAGCTATCTTGAGTATTTTATGTGTGGTGTTGGTTGCGGGTTGCGCATCAAGCAACACACAGTATTACGAAGCGGTACAGAAAGCGGCAGAAGCCAGCTCCGCCGCTCATCAGGCAAAGTTTGAGGCGCTGTCAAAGATTGCCGCTAGTGGCGATGGTCAGGCCGCGAGCGCCGCTGTCATGGCGCTTGCCCTTACCCAGACGCCCACGATTACCCCAGTCCCGCAACAGTCCCAAGCTTTACAGTGGGCATCTATCTTGGCCGCCCCGGTTAGCAATCTGGGCATGATGTGGATGCAGACGGACTCAACCAAGACCATGGCGAAGTACAACGCTCAGGTCGATCTGGCCCGTATCTCCTCTGATGCTGAAACCCAACAAGCCCTTTATGGTTCATTCGTTGCGTCTAACGCAACAACGGCAGACGTTGCACTTGGCGGGTTTAACGCGATGGGTAACATTGACTACACGCCATTCATTGATGGCATGGTCAATTTGGGCAATGCCGGGATTGACGGTGCGGTTACCTTGGGCACGTCTGGCTTCGATGCAAACACGTCGATCGCCACGACTGGGCTTGATAGCGCCGTGACCCTTGGCACGGTAGGCATGGACAATCTCACGAGCTTTGGAACCTCTGCCGTCAACGGCATGATTACGCTGGATGCTGGAAATAACGCGCTCTATAGCAGTGTGTGGACGACCTACACGGAGAGCTTGCAGGGCATTTTGGGGACGCTACCTGATCCTGTAACGTGTTCTGTCGATGCTGACGGCGCGGTGGCTTGTCAGTAATGCAACCGCTGGGCCTTCATGGGCTGAAACTTGCTCTAAGAACAGCGAACGGGCCTGCTCAGCACTTACTTATGGGTGTCTGGGGAATCATCACCACGGCGGGATTCTGGGCGGTCAATGTCCCCATTCCTTTTCTGGCTGTGTGGGTGCTTTGTAGCCTTGCAGTTATCTATTGCACTATCTGGTCGGAACGCCCAAGGCTCTTATTCGCCCTTAAAGCTGATACAATGTTAACTGTCACAGTGTTGTCTTTATATCTATGGGAAGAATACACGACTGGCATTACTACACCCGTATTTTTTGCGGGTCGATTGGCGGCGGCTAGTGTTCTAGTTGCTCATGGTTTTTACCTAATCGACTTGGTTCATCGCCAGATACTAGACGCTGCAGCATTCAAACGAGCGCAGGACAAAGTGGTATGAATATGGACATTGCCAGCTTTACCCCCATTATCGTAGCACTTGTAGGATCGGCAGGTTTGTGGACGTTTCTCAAGGTTCGTAGCGAGAACGAATATAAGGCCAGAGAGGCAGAGCGCGAGTATCGTGGTGAGTTCAATGAGACCTTGAGACAGCAGGTAGAGCGAATGTCTGCCAAACTAGACAAGCTGGCAGATGACAAGGAAGAACTGCTCAAAGAGATCGCCACACTAAGGAGCGAGCTTGGCGAGGCCAAGGCCACAATCAAGCACCTTGAAACCATGCTGATGCAGAAACGCTGAAGCAGAATTGATTGCACAAATAATAGAGGGGGCGTTGTTATGTGGCGCATTGACGGTAGCGACTCTGATTGGTTTTTTAGGATTGGTGCTTATCTTCTTCTTGTTGGTGATGCAGTCTCTCAGCTTCTTAACGTCTTGGTTTTTTTCAGCACTAACCCTAATGAGTCCATTTCGGGCCGTAGCTACCGAATGAGACGGAATTGGTTTTGGGGCAAAATGCGAGTGCTGATTGACTTCTTGTTAAGTCCTATCCAAAAGGATCATTGCCGCAAGGCCCATGACAATGATCTTAGTCGGGCCGCCATGTTGCTGAAGGAAACCTCATGACAATGGGCGTAATCGAGCTTATCTCGGGCATCTTTAAACCTGCCACGGAACTCATTGACGAGCTACATACCTCAGAAGAGGAAAGGCTGAAGGCTAAGGGTCACCTTCTTGATGTACAGGCTGCAGCGATGCAGCGGGTGTTTGATTACGAGAGCGAAACTCTCAAGGCCAAGGCAGGCATCGTACAAGCTGAAGCTCAGTCAGAGCATTGGATTACTGCTACTTGGCGTCCGATTACAATGCTCACCTTCCTCGCCCTAGCGGTGGGGGATTCTCTGGGATGGCTACCAAACCCCTTGAGGGATGAGGCTTGGACTCTCCTCCAACTAGGACTCGGGGGCTATGTTGTAGCCAGAAGTGGCGAAAAAATCGTCACTCAGGTCAAACAAAACAAAACGTGAATTATTTTTCTGAGGATGAGTTGCGCTGCAAATGCGGATGCAACATCTACCGCTTTGATGACGATGCGCTATCAATACTCAATAGCATTCGCCACGATTGCGGCTTCCCTCTTCCCGTTTCTAGTGGTTATCGCTGCACTCAGCATCCCATAGAAAAGCGCAAGAGTAAGCCCGGGGCGCACACTACAGGTAAGGCGGTTGACCTAGCGGTTAGCCGTGGACTTGCCCATACAGTCCTGCGCGTAGCATTTGCACATGGCGTTCCCCGGATTGGCGTTAATCAGAAAGGCGACAGCCGCTTCATCCATCTGGATTGGTGCGATGACCTCACCAACCCCACCGTCTGGTCATACTGACCCGTAGCGTCACACTACACACCGCACACACAAGTGTTGACCTGACACAAATTAGTGTCCATACTCCGGTCTGTGGTTGGGAATGGCCCAGCCTTGACGGAGACAATCTATGAATGCACAGGAAAACCCTGTTGATGCTGGACTTGTTGCCATCCATCAACTCAAGGGTGCGCGCCAGCTGCTCGCGCACATCATCGACTTAGTTCAAGACTCCATCCAGACAGATGGAGACTTCATGAACACCATCGACCGCGAGCGGTCACCACAGCAGTGGCAGTATTTTGACGGGTACCTAAATGCCCGCAAGCTGGACCTTGATCACCTATGTCGACTGCGCGACTTTTTGAAGGAGGGCCAACTATGATCGCCATCTGGGTTGACTACGAGCCTGTTTCGGAAGACCAACAGATCATCCACGGCGCTCGCATTATCGACATATCAGAGCGGGGGTGTTGGGTCATGGCGGACGTTTCTGATATCGACGCACAGTACAACATCAACGGCGGGTGCTACATTGATGAGTTCTGGGGGAGCAAGGCGCTCGTCGAAGAGATCGAGTACACCATCGTTAAATGCACATGGATGGGCCACAAGGTTCTGAATGCTGATGATGTTGTGAACACACTGGAGGAAATGTATGCCTGAGTTAGATTCTGAGTTGCAGGAGTATGTCGATACCTACTACCGCAACAGACCGCTGTTCGATGTTAGTCAGTTTGTGCTTGGCTGGCAGGACTGCAAGGAAGGGAAGCCAGCTAACGTCGAGGACCGCGCATACGTTGCCGGTTACGGCGCGAGGTACTGGCATGAGCAAGAGCAAGACCGGAGGACGATGGTATGACAGATGGAGTGGTAAAGATTCACGGTCGGGAGTACAAGACCGTAGCGTTACGGGTGGCGGAGTTTAAGGATCAACATCCAGAGTGGTCGATCGTGACCGAGCTGGTATCCGCTGATGACGAGACAGTGGTAATGAAGGCGCTGGTGCTAGACCAAGATCAGCGCATAAGAGGGACCGGTTATGCGGAGGAGAAGAGATCGGCATCAAAGATCAACAAGACAAGTGCGATGGAAAATGCAGAAACGTCTGCGATTGGCAGAAGTCTCGCGGCCTGCGGTTTTGCGGGTACTGAGTTCGCCAGCGCAGATGAGGTTGCCAACGCAATCGCACAGCAGAACATTGACGAGCAGGTAAAGGAGCAGGTCGATAGGCTGATGGCGCATAATACAGCCGTCAGAGAGAACTGGGCTACGGTCGCCTACATGAAGGAGGCGTTCATAGCCGAGGATGCCTTGGCATTTGCTGAGGCATGGCTGGAGCTAGACAGTGATCAGGTAAAAGAGGCACTGTACCTAGCCCCAACTAAGGGTGGTGTTTTCACTACCGAAGAGCGAGCGTACCTACGCTCAAATGAAGTAAACGCAGCAAGAAAGGAAATTATCAATGGATGAGTTAATCGGGGGTCTATACCCAAAGAAGCGTGACGGTCAGCCGGATTTTGTTATCGGCAAGCTGTCAATCAACGTAGCGCAATTTCGTGAGTGGATGGCTGAGTATTTAAAAGCCAACCAAGGTGCTGAGTGGATCAACATGGATATGTTGGTTAGCAAGGCCGGGAAGGGCTACGCAAAGCTGGACACTTGGGAGCCTGAGAGTAAGCAGGAAACTAAGGTAGAGCCGGTATCTGATGACATCCCATTCTAGGAGTTTGTTATGGATCGCATGGATGTAGGTAAGCGCATCCGGGAGTTGCAAGATCAGCGCGGGGTTAGCACCCGCGCACTTGCCCGGATCATGGACGCACACCCGAATCAGGTGGTGCGGTGGAGAAACGCAAAGACCGTGAAGGTCAGCGTTGTGGAGGATTTCTGCGCGGCGATGGAGTTACAGCTGCCAGAGTTCTTTTCTGATCATGACGATCTGTAGGAGGGTCTATGTCAGCACAAGACTTACTGGACCGCGTCCAGAAGTACAAGAAGACCGGCAACGGAAAGTGGATGGCAACGTGTCCTGCACACGGTGACCTGTCACCATCACTGTCGGTCACAGAACTGGAAGACGGGAGGGTTCTAATTAACTGCTACGCTGGCTGCGGCGCAATCGACGTTCTAGCGTCCGTAGGGCTTGATTGGCAGACCCTATACCCTGACACTACCCAGCACTTTAAATCGCTGAGAAGGCCATCAGAAGCCTCTGTGGAGGACTTTGTGGTGGAGTTGGCGGAACACGCCAAGAAGACGGGGCAGCAACTGTCCCGGGAGGACAAGCTGCGGTACGCCAAAGCCCTAAAAAGGGGTGGCCGTCCTAACCAGTTTGTGGACACGGTAGTTAAGGGGGCAGCTGGTGAAGTGGGTAAAGCACGATACTGACGCACATAGGGATGCGAAGCTGAAGAAGCTGATGCTGTCCTACGGTATGGAGGGGTACGGACTGTACTGGTACTGCGTCGAGCTAATTGCTGGGGATGTGAGCGCAGACAAGTACACGTTTGAGTTAGAGCATGACGCGGAGATCATCAGCCACGACACCGGCATCTCAGTCACAAAGGTAAACGAGATGATGGCGTTCATGGTGGATCTGGATTTGTTTGAGAATGACGGAGGCATAATAACCTGCCTAAAAATCGCCAAACGTCTGGACTCTTCAATGACCAGCAATCCCGAAATGCGTAAGCTAATCAGCAGGTTGAAGGAGGTAGGTGACGTAGATTCTCACAAGAGTCATGACCCCGTCATGACAGAGTCATGCAAGAATAGATTAGATAAGACTAGAAAAGATAGTAAGGGGTCCAAATCTAAGCGATTTGTCCCGCCGTCTTTGGAAGAGATCGCTGAGGTCTGCAAAGAGCGGGGATACCTGTTCGTAGACCCTGAGTCATTCTTTCACTTCTACGAGTCTAAAAACTGGATGGTTGGTCGTAGCAAGATGAGTAACTGGGTGCAGGCGGCTGCTGGGTGGAATACTCGGGAGAAAAAGCGCCAGCGAGGTAACAAGCAAGCGGAGTACATCGTATGAATCGGATTCCCCGGAGGGAGGTCGAAGACTTTACAGATAAGGACTTGCAGGACATCTACGCGCAGGTCGAAGAGCTTGATGTCGTCGGTATTGACGCATTCAAGGATGATTTTCTAGATAGCATCGAGGTGCAGAGTGATGTAGCGGGTACGCCTTTACCCTTCCCTAACACCGAAGACAAGCTGCGCCTACGGGATGCAGAGGTATCTGTCTGGGCGGGGATCAACGGCCATAAGAAAAGCACCCTGCTGAGTCAAATATTGGTACACGCTGCACAGCACCATCCGGTTGGGTTGGCATCGTTTGAGATGCGGCTACAGGACACCGCCAAGATGATGTGCAAGCAGGCTGCTGCGGTCGATCGCGTAGCCCAGAACTTTGCCGAAGACTTCATTGAGTGGAGCCGTGACCGCATTTGGTGGTACAGGGCGCTAGGCTCTGTCACCCCGCTTCAGGCGCTGGGTTCTGTATCGGCTATGGCGAAGCGTGGCGTCAAGCTGGTGGCGCTGGATAACTTGCAGTTCATGGGCGTTACTGATGACCCCGAGCGGGAGCGGCTGTTCTTCAATCAGCTTATCTCGCTGGCTGAGGCGCTGAAGATACATATCGCCATCGTGCATCACGTCCGCAAGCCACAGCAGGGCGGCGATGAGTACATCCCTACACGGTTTGATGTCCGAGGCGGCAGCACGATCACAGATCAGGCGCACGTCCTGTGCATCACATGGCACAACAAGCTGCGGGCGATGGCAAAGCGCAAGCGCGAGGATGGGATACCGCTGACAGATCGTGAGGCTGCTGAGTTGGCTGATGGTGTAGATCAGCGTCTGGTAGTAGCCAAGCAACGTCACCACCATTGGGAAGGCACCATAGCCCTGTTCGATGGTCCCGGGCAGACGTTTAAGCGATCGGAGTCAGCCACTAGTATTAGAGTCGATTTACCAAGGAGTCAGAGATGAAATGGGATTCGGAGCAGGTCGGCGGGAGCCACTACAAAACCATGAAGATACAGCCGCTGGAGTACGCGCTGCAAAATGATTTGGGTATATGCGAACACGCGGTGATCAAGTATGTGTCTCGGTGGAAGATGAAGGGCGGGATACAGGATCTAGAGAAGGCCCGGCACTACATCGACATTTTGATTGAGCAGGCCAGTGCGTAACTGGAGCAACAGCGCGTCTATTGCGGCAGATGATCCCGGGCGTCACCAGACCGCTAAGGCGGCAGAGCTACTGGTCAGGAATGAGCTAGGTGCAAGTAGGGTGTCAGAGTCAAATGTCGGGTGCCTGTGGGACTTAGAGTTTTGCGGTATCACGATTGATGTCAAAACCAAGCAGCGCAACGTGGCACCGCAAGCACACCATGACGCGCATATTGAGGCATCGCAGATTGACTACCCGGTAGACGCTTACGTTTTTTGCAGTAGCAACATGAAGTCAGGAAAGACTGAGATGGTTGGTTGGGCGTGGAAGCACGACTTTGACCGGCTATGCAGAAAGGTGAGAAAGGGTGATCCTGATGGTCCATTCCGGGAGAGGGCGGATGCGTTCAAGATCAAGCACTATCTATTAAGACCAATCGAGGGAATGAGGGAAGCTATGAGTGAGTTTTGGTTAGTTAAGAATAAGCAGCAGCTGCGCCAGCGTATTGAGTTTTTTCAAAAGTATCTGGAAAGCGAGTGGAACTGGGAGTACCCGGTTGAGTGGAAAGTAAAACGGTATAGGCCGAAGCGTTCTTTATCACAAAATGCGTTGTTTCACGTTTGGTGCCGAGAAATGGCTGAACACTTCAAATCGAAGGGTGCAGATATCACTGAAGAAAAAATGAAAGAGCTGATAAAATACAAGCTGTTAGGTACGGAAGATCGGCAAATCAACAACACGGTGATCCCCGGGCAAGTGCGGGAGACCAGTGGGTTGGATCGTGGGGAAATGATGGAATTCATGGACGGTGTAATGGAGTGGGCGCTGGATCACGGCGCGAAACTCACCTGTCCCCAAGACTCGGAGTACATGACACTTAAACGGGGGTAATGGATGAAACATCCGCTGCTAGACTTTTGCGCCACAGAAAAACAATTAGAGGTCATTACGTTGTGCATGGTTAAAGGTCTGTCGCAATATGAGGCGGCAGTAGAGCTAGGCATGACCCGTAACGCGGTAAAACACCATTTGGAGGCCGTGAGAAATAAGGCGGCGCGGCGAGGCTACAGCCCGGACCATGATTGGCGGAACCCGGTTCCTGACGGTCATAAAATCAAGGGCGTTTCGACGTTCTATGATGAGGATGGCAAGCCGGTACGCCAGTGGGTTAAGTCTCAGACTGATGAGAAGCGCCAGTTTGAGATCCTTGTGGAACGTCTGGAGGCCGCGCAAGAGGGGCTAAAACCGTTCAAGCCTGTGGCTGCGCCGAAGTCTGTTGATGACGATCTGCTCACGTTACTTACCATCACCGATTTTCACCTTGGGATGTACGCCTACGAAGCTGAGACCGGAGATGATTGGGATATGCGTATCGCCCGGGACGTATTCCTTAATTCCATTCACGATATGATCAAGGCATCACCCAAGTCTGGCACTGGAGTTCTATGTCAGTTAGGTGACTTCCTGCACTGGGACGGCATCCTGAGTGTGACGCCGCAGTCGGGCCACATTCTGGACGCGGACACCCGCTACGGTAAGCTGGTAGAGATGGCGATGTCTGTTATGACCGAGGCGGTCAGGATGATGCTGCGGAAGTTTGAGAAGGTGGTGGTGATATCTGCCGAGGGCAACCATGACATCTCAGGGAGCATCTGGCTGCGGAAGCACATCAAGCACTTGTTTGGTAATGAGTCGCGGCTGTCGGTGATTGACAACGACTTCCCCTACTACGCATATCTACACGGCGAGACGATGCTGGCATTTCACCACGGGCATAAGGTGAAGCTGGCTAATTTGCACAAGCTGTTCGCTAGTGAGCCAAGGTTCCGCGAGATGTGGGGGTCAGCCACCACAACCTATATTCATACCGGGCATTACCACCACGAGAGGGTGGTGGAGGACGGCGGCGCTATCGCAGAGATGCACCCGACACTAAGTGGTAGGGATGCATATGCTGCGCGAGGTGGCTGGGTGTCACGCCGGGGGGCAAAGGCGATCACCTACCACAAGACTGAGGGCGAGGTTGCCCGCATCACAGTGAGGCCGCGATCATGATTCCAGTATTCAAGATGCCGATGGGCAAGGGCGAGGTTGCGATCCTAACCTCAGCTGTTGGTGGGGCGATGTCAAACACGACAAACAAAAACCTAACTGACGTTTACACCGACACATGGCCCGATGGCATTACAGTCGACATCAACCTAGAAGACTTCACCCGGGTATGGTTGACCTGTTTGTGCTGCGAGCTAGAAGAGCTAGAGGGTGAGATGGAGTTCATCATAAGTGACGCGAGCAAAGAGGTTCACTGATGGCGGTTAAGAGGGACGCTGCAGACATCTGGTTTAGCAAGGCGGTGCGGGCTAGGGACGGCAAGTGCCTGCACACTGGTAGGACTGACGCATTAGAGTGCGCCCATATCTACGGACGCCGGGCTAAGATCCTGCGATGGTCCCTTGATAATGCTGTCAGTCTCACCCACAGCAGCCACCGTTACTTTACTGAGAACCCGGTAGCGTTCCACGATTGGCTGGAGCAAACGCTGGGTGAGGGACATATGGCGATACTGCGTGAGAAGGCGCGGGGTCATATGAAGACTAACGAGGCGCTGCGGCGAGAGATAGCCAAGCACTATAGGGAAGAACTAAAGAAACTAGAGGCAGATCCCGACTACAAACTAATTTCATTTAATTAACAAAAAGGGGTGTACACGCACACAGATTAGTGTACTATCTGTCTTGTAGTTTGAATTAATTAATACCTTGGAGGGTATGGATATGAGCATGACAATCAACGAAGTGATCGTAGTAGCTAAGATTTTTTATGGCAAAGCTGATGCCTTCCCTCGCGATATGCCTTACGAAAAAGTCGTCAACAAAATGCGGGCAGAGAGCGAGTACCGCTTTCAAATCGCCAGAGAGAAGTGCCATCTTGGTGGCTACACCAAGGATTTCGATTCATTCACCGCATTCATGGCCGCGTAAGCGGCCCGTACCTCGGAGGGTATAGATATGAGCAACGCACACATTATCGGAAGTATGGATTTAAGGAATTTAAACGAAGGTCAGATCGTTGCAATTAAGCTGTTAGCCTTTTATGCAGAGCTTGGTTATGACGCGCTTGCAGACGACCACCGCGCCACGGCAACGGTAGCGGAAGAGCCACTTTTGCGTGACGAGGGGATCGCTGCTGCGAAGAAGTGCAATGCGCGGGCCAATGAGTGCCACACTCTGTTTAATAGGCTGCTCACCCTACAGCAAACCGGAAAGGCCGCGTAAGCGGCCCATGCCCCATGACTGAGGCAGAACACTATAGGGCAAAGTACAAAGCGTACCGCGCCTTATGTTTTTCGCTTATCACCCGGCTAGAGGATGATGAGCATTTAATGCGTGACTTGGTACAAGAATTTCGTACACTACAAGAGTCACCAGAATACAGAGACCAAAGGTGGATAGAGCAGCATGGCATCCCATTCGACTGAACCTGTAACAGATGAGCGTCTTGAGACGTTCATTAGCGGCAAGTACAACTGGAAGTCTTTGCTGCCAAGTGAGCAGATGTCTCTGGCGGTTGAGGTAATGCGGCTGCGCTACTTGATGGGCAAGCAGTTTGAGTTCATCAGTGAGTCGTTAGAGCAGATGGAAGCCGCCCGGGGCTACCGGGAAATAATCTGTAAAATGTCTGACGGAGGGCATGATGAGGATATTGAGGGAAGTACCTGAGCATTACTTTTGGCTGGCTGTGATTGTGATATTCACGCTGGCATACGGATACATGGGTGACGGCGACTACGTCGAGGCTGTCAAAGGCCACGAGGTGTACTGCGAGAACGTAGCCAGTGGTGCATGGCCTGACTACAAGGAGGCTGACTGTGAGTGAGAAGCTAGGCAGTCTGAAGGCCAATACGTTCGCAGGGGAGGGTAGTGTGACCATTAAGACAAATCTGTTCGATGGTGGCACTCTCATGGCGCTGGATATTGTTAGCGATTGGATCAACGACCTACACGCTGTTAGAGAGGTGATCCGTCGTGCGGAGTACGGCGCTGGAGACCCGGAAGAGCCAACTTTGGATATGTACAAGGATGACCCCATAGCATTCATGGAGGCAAGGCTGCGTTATGAGAAAGGCAAAAAAATCGACAGTGAATGAGTGGTGGGAAAGCAAGGACGCTAAGCTCGCTGCCGAAGTTGCCACGCAGATGTCAGAGTTATGGCGAGAAGATGTGGCGATCATGAGGGATCTGTCAGTTATACCATTGCGGCAGGTCAAGATTGGCGTACCGATGGAGGTCGTGCGATGAGCTATAAGGCGTATGCGGTAACAGATGCAGTTGGTCACCGACTAATGTTGGGGCTATCTATTAACTCTGGGTTAAATGCAACCAAGGAAGTCTTTGCCGAAAAAGCGAAGCCACCCGTGCTACCAAGTAATATGTCCCCAGTTGAAGATGCTTCATTCTTTTTTGATGAGAGCTGGCTGGAGGGGGATAAGCGGCTGGCGAAATACAATTTCTTGGCAAGCGTGGCGTTACGGAAAGAGAGAAAGCTGGGCCGAGTGACTGTAGGGTCGACAAAGAAAGGTCAGCATGGCAACAGACAATCAATGCTTTACCTCAAAACAGACAGGTTTTTGTACGCAGCGCCATTAGAGGGCGGCACGTATGATTTCTGGGAAATTTAGTATGTATGTCTCACCGTGGCAGGATGAAGATGTAAAAATCGCGCTGCAGGCTGCGACCCAGATGGCGGAGCGATGGGGCGAGGATATGGCTATCATGAGTGACCTATCTGTTAAACCGCTAAGGGAGGCAGACACGCCACCGCTTGAGATAGTGCGCTGCCCTGCCGCTTTAAAGAAACCGGACAATGAGCGATAATATAGGGAGCAGGGATTTAGGACTCCGGCCCCTCCCTCCGGCGGTGAGGCGTAGCATCGTTTATAGATCAGATACGAAAGGGGCCATTTAACTCATAGAGAGTAGTATTTGATCGTCTACGTCACCTATCAGGGGAAAGGGGATGCAGCAGCTAGTGTCGATACAGTGGTATCCGGTCCAATTTGGCGAGATGCCAGATGCGGAAGGCACTTACATGGTGGCGTTCTCAGACGGTAGTGTTGAGAGTTACCCTATGGACGCTAAGGACATACAGGACGGCGAGATACACTGTGGCAGTGCCGTAGGGGAGTGGTGGGCTGCGTCAGTTCCGCACCCGGAGCGTTCGGAATTGTTTTTGGATATCAGTGAGTTGATCTCAAAGTGAGTAGGCGCGGCGTACCAAATCGCAACAAGAAGTTTCTGCTAACCCGGCTGCAGGATATGTATGGGGATGACTTCCATCCGATCATGCGTATGGCGGAGCAGGCTGTTAGGCTGCATGGCATAGCAGAGACCGGGGAGACGGCAGATATCAAGGCCAGCATCGACGCATGGGACAAGATCGCTGCGTACACTGAGCCGAAGCTGAAGGCTACAGAGGTTGATCTAACGACCAGTGACGGCAGTATGTCGCCTACGGTTATTGAGTTAATTCCCCGGCTGCCAGATGACGAATATTGCGACGATTGAATTACCACCGAAGCTGGTAGAGTTGTTTGCTGGTGAGGCTCGCTATCGCTGCGCTTATGGCGGTCGTGGCTCTGGCAAAAGCCGCTCATTTGCAATCATGGCTGCTGTCAGAGGCTACATATGGGGCAGTGAGGGTCGCTCGGGTCAGATCCTATGCGCCCGGGAGTTCATGAACAGCCTTGGCGATAGCTCGTTTGAGGAGGTTGCAGGGGCAATTAAGGCGTATGACTGGCTGGCTGAGTATTACGAGGTCGGCGAGCGGTACATACGGTCCCGGGACGGAAACATTGAGTTCACGTTTGCCGGGCTGCGTAGGAATCTCGACAGCATCAAATCTAAGGCCCGCATCCTGCTGTGCTGGGTAGATGAGGCTGAGACCGTGTCAGGCATGGCGTGGGATAAGCTGGACCCCACAATCCGCGAGGAAGGCTCTGAGCTATGGGTATCGTGGAACCCCGAGAGCAACCTGTCAGCGACTCACCAGCGGTTCCGGGCCGATACCCCGGCAAGTAGCAAGATCGTAGAGATTAACTGGCGCGACAACCCATACTTCCCCAAGGTGCTGGAGCTTGTGCGCCAGAATGACTTTGATAAGCGCCCAGAGAACTATGATCATATCTGGGAAGGCTCATTCCTAACCCACCATGAGGGCGCGTACTACTCGCTAGAGATGCGTGACGCCAACGCACAGGGCAGGATCACCGCTGTCCCGTATGAGACCCGGATGCCAGTGATCACGGCGTGGGACTTGGGGATAGGTGATACAACGGCTATCTGGTTCTGTCAGAAGGTTGGCCCTGAGACGCGTCTGATAGACCACTACGAGACATCTGGAGTTGGGCTAGACCACTACGTTAGGGTGCTGCAGAGCAAGGGATACGTCTATGACCAGCACATACTGCCGCATGACGTAAGGGTGCGGGAGCTAGGGTCTGGCAAGTCCCGGCTAGAGACGCTGCAAAGCTTGGGTCTCAGCAACATCCAGATCGCCCCGCAGCTAAACGTAGATGACGGGATACAGGCGTCCCGGTCATTACTGGCAACGTGCTGGTTTGATGCTGAGAAGTGCAGCCACGGTGTGGACGCGCTGCGGGCCTATCACCGCGAATACGATGACAATAACCGGGTGTGGAAGGGTAGACCGGCGCATGATTGGTCAAGCCACAGTGCTGACGCATTCCGGTATCTAGCGGTCGGTCACCGTGAGACCAGTAACTGGGGCGACCCGATACGCCGTAACCTACAGGGCATAGCTTGATGGTATAATTGGGGATGGCAGATAACCCCTTTGAAAACTACGGATTGTTGCAACGTATCAGCGATCACAATCTGATGACAGTGCTGCGCAATCCCGTAGACGCCATGCAACATATTTCATTCCCCGAGGCGGTCGCGCAGCGCATCATGCGAGAGAGTCCAGAGCTTGGCCCCCGTGTAGATCGTGGACTGCTGGATATGGCGATCAACTTTGCTGGTGGCTACGATTGGGCTGCTAGAGAGGGTATATCGCCGCAGGTGGCAAAAGAAATGGCTCGGGCATACCAGTACAAGGGTTACGCAGATCGCCCCGAGGACTCAATACAGGACTACTACGAGAACGTAGCAGGCATTGATGCGTTCACTGGTGAGCGTGTGCCTACGGGCAGGCTGATTGATATGGCGCTTGAGTACGCTAGGAATAAGGCGGGAGAGTGATGAGCAGGGGTATGCCACAGCTGCAGCCATACGAGCCGGGCTTCATTGATTCTGCGCGAGACAAGATTGCATCTGGCTTGCTAGGCATGGGCCTATATGAAGACAACCCGTATGCCGCATACAGGGCCGCTGAGGGGCTGCTGTCGGTTGTGGACTTCCTGCCCGGCATAGGTGATGCGAAAGGTGCTGCAGAAACCGTAGACGCCGCGAAGAAGGGCGATTACGAGACCGCTGGACTTATGGGCGCTGCGACCGCTGCAGGCGTTGTTCCAGTGCTGGGCGATGCTGCATCTGCTGTGCTGATGGGGATAGCGCGGCGCGGAGGCAAAGAGGATAGGCTTCTAGATTTAGGCTTTCTAAGCCCAGAGTACCTTGATAACCCAACCCAGATCAAAAGGGCTGAGACAAGCTACGATAAGGCCATGGGTAGTAGCAAGGGGTTTGCTGACAGGGAGGCGATTGCTATAGCCAACCAAGGGGAGACTGTCAGAGAGGTTCAAGAGTTTCCGCAAACATACATTAGTCCGGAGGTGCTAGCATCTGGTGATTACGCATTAGCACCAGTGCGTGGAGACAGATCATTCATCGGACTAATAGATATGGTGGGCGGAGTGCCAACCAGCAGGTCGGTTCCCGTTCAAGGTGGCGCTCAATACCCGCAAGCGAACCCAGAGGCTTGGCAATCAAACCTTGCAGTAGCCCAATCCCAGCACGACAAGTTCAAGAGAATTGCTGACGAGACAGGCAGGCAGCCAATAGGTATTTACAACACGATGGGGTTGGAATCAGTAAACTTTTCAACGCCGCCAGCAGAGGTGATGTTTTTGCAGACAAAGAACATCAACATACCTAAGAAAGACAAGATAGCGTTTGATAAAGACCTCAAGGCGACATACAAAGATTGGCCCGGGCTGGACAGTCCAGACGCAATGGATTGGATTCTCGGTCGAGGCGACTTTCCTAACGAGGGTAAGCGCCGCACCAAGCTCACCACCCTAATGGGAATGGCGAAATATAGAGACAGAGGCTTCCCGTCCTATGGGCAGGTGCTTGAGGCGTCTACGCTCCCCGCATTGCGCCAAGCAGAACTTGGTGAGTCTGGATTCACAATGCTTTTACCAGATGTGTCTCGTGACGTCTTTCCGAGCAGCAGGCATCAGTCATATGACACTGTGATGCCGGGTAGTTATTTTGGGTCACTGGAGCAGCCAGTGCCGTTTTCGGTGATGTTCCCTGATTACTACCAAGCTGCGAGACAGAGGATGACGGGTGGAAGCGTCCCTAGACCATTCACTCACACTGAGGCCATTGACGCCATGAATAAGCGCAAAGACGGCTACATCGTTCCCGATCAGCAATGGCTTGATGGGCTGATGTCATATATAGAAAGGCAGCGGTAACAGGTATAATACGGGGTCAAAGATGAAGCCAGCGAAAGGCAAGGCAAAGGCCAAGCGTACTGCGTCCGGTAAGAAGGTCAGCTACGGTCAGAAGGGCGCGAAGGTTAAGCCCGGGACTAAGAAGGGCAACTCATACTGCGCCCGGTCAGCGGGTCAGATGAAGAGCCACCCGAAGGCTGCAAAAGATCCAAATTCGCCGCTGCGGTTGTCCCGTAAGCGGTGGAAATGTTCTGGTACTAAGTCAAGGAGCAAGTGATGCCAAAGGTAGGCGGCAAGAAGTACCCATACACTAAGGCGGGCTACAAAGCCGCCGCTAAAGCCAAGGCCAAGGGAAAGAAGGATAAGAAGCGTGGCAAGTAAAAAAGGATTGTACGCAAACATTCAAGCCAAGCGGAAGCGCATCAAGGCTGGCTCCGGCGAGAAAATGCGGAAGGCTGGAGACAAGGGCGCTCCTACTGCCAAGGCGTTCAAGCAATCAGCTAAGACTGCAAAAAAGCGGAAGAAAAAGTAAATGGCATTGTCGAACTTTACAGAGTTGAAAGCGTCTATCGCGGACTTTCTGAACCGCGATGACCTGACCACGGTGATACCTGACTTCATTACGATGGCAGAGGCGTCTATCAATCGTGAGATTCGCCATTACGAGATGGAGAATAGGGCAACGGCTGAACTCTCCGGACAGTATCTGGATCGGCCTAGCGACTGGATGGAGACGATTCGGTTTCACGTTACTGGGTCAGGCACAACCAACCTAAAGTTGCTCTCTGCGGCGGCTATGGCGGACAAGCGGCAGGGGGCTGAGGACACGACTGGTCACCCTAAGTATTACTGCCATGTAGAGCGGGCCTTTGAGGTTTACCCAACTGCTGACGCCACCTACGAGGTGGAGCTTTACTATTACCAGAAAGTGCCTGCGCTGTCGGCAAGCAACGCGACAAACTGGTTGCTGACTGATCACCCAGACGTATACCTGTATGGCTCCTTGATGCACTCAGCGCCATACCTTGCTGAAGATGAGCGCGTTGGGGTGTGGGCGCAACTGTATGCCGCCGCAGTAAAGCGTGTTAATGAATCTGGCGAGGACGCCATGAACTCAGGTTCCGGACTTACTTTGAAGGTTAGAGGATTAGGATGAGCTTTTCAGACTACTTAGAAGACAAGGTGCTTGACCATGTATTTGGCGGCACTGCTTACACCGCGCCGTCGACGCTGTATGTCGGCGTGTTCACATCTGCCTCCAGTGATTCATCTGCTGGCACTGAGGTATCTGGCAACGGGTATGCCCGACAGTCGGTAGCGTTTACCGTCTCTGGCACATCGCCCACCACGGCGGCATCAAGCGCCGCTGTAGAGTTTCCAGAAGCTACAGGGTCTTGGGGTACTGTGACGTATGCGGGGATATTTGACGCGCTTACAGGCGGCAATATGCTGGCCCACGCGCAACTGACAGACCCCGCTGACTTCACTACCGCACTGCCGAAGACGATTGGCACTGGTGATATTCTCCGCATTTCTGCGGGCAACTTGAAGGTGACGCTTGACTGATGGTTGCGCTAGTAACAAGGGAGACAACGCAGACTGACGGGACATCCCCGAAAGGCTCTGCACTTACCCATGCTGAGGTAGATGCCAACTTCATCAACCTGAATGACGGGAAGGTTGAGGTATCGGGAGCTATCGTTTTTGCCGCCAAGGCCGCTGAGGCTCTTTCTAAGGGTGACGCGGTATATGTGTCGGGTGTATCAGGCAATACGCCAGAGGTATCAAAGGCTGACGCTGATGACGCAAGCAAGATGGCGGCGTTTGGCTTGGCGGAGGCTGATGCTAGCCTAAACGCGGCGGTCAATGTTGTGACGTTTGGTACGCTGTATGAGCTAGATACATCTGCGTTCAGCGCAGGCGATACGGTGTACGTCGACACCACTGCTGGCGGGCTGACCAACACTGCGCCTACTGGTGAATCTTCTCTCATCCAGAACATCGGCAAGGTTATCCGCTCTCATGCTACAGCGGGGTCTATCAAGGTTGGTGGCGCAGGCCGTAGCAACGCCACGCCTAATTTAGACGAAGGCAATGTATTTATCGGTAACGCGAGTAATCAGTCTGTGGCTCGCGCCCTCACAACATCTGATATCGGCGGTATATCGAACTACGCAACCATTGATGACGCAACCGCACTAGCAATCGCACTGGGATAAGTTATGGCTAACAAAGTGTGCGCTAGCTGTAAAGTAGAAAAAGAGCGGGTTAAGTTCCACAAAGATAAATCGTTTTCTGACGGAAGACACCCCTACTGCAAAGAGTGTAGAAGAAGGAAAAACAGAAAATATAATGAGCGCAGGGCAGAGAAAAACAGAGAAAACGCGTTAAAAAGAAAATATGGCATCGATTTGGCTGGTTATGACGAGTTGCTAGCGAGACAAGACGGTAAGTGTGCTATTTGCAGAGTCAGGCAGAGTGACTTAACTAGGAAGTTAGCAGTGGATCACGACCACATGACAATGAAGGTTAGAGGTTTGTTGTGTTTGCGTTGCAACACAGCCATAGGCAAATTCAATGATGACCCAGAACTTATGAATAGGGCCATAGATTATATTTTAGATGGAGGCTTTTGATGGCAAACACCTTCCGAAACGCGGCTCTTGCGGATGTAAACAACGCCGCTTATGACACGCTCTATACGGCCCCTGCAAGCACGACTACGGTTGTCCTTGGTTTGGCTGTAGCTAACAAGACAACTCAAGCTGTGGACGTACAGGTGCAGTTTTCAGATTCCTCTGGCGGCACTACGCATCAGCTTCTTGAGAACGTCAGCATCCCCGGTCAAACAACGCTAGAAACGCTAGCTGGTCAGAAGTACATCTTAGAAACGGGTGACGCGTTGAAGGTACAGTCTGGCACTGCGTCTGCCCTTGATGTTGTCCTTGGTGTAATGGAGATCACCTGATGCCGTTTCTTGGTAAGACACCTCAACAGTTTGTAGACCCAGAAGTAGACATTGATGGCGGCTCTATTGATGGGACTGCCATTGGTGCTACGTCTGCGTCTACTGCTACGGTAACTACGTTTACCTCTACAGGCATCGACGATAACGCCACAGGCACTGCTATCACGATTGATTCTAGTCAGAACGTAAGTCTATCTGGCGACCTCACAGTAGACACCAACACGCTGTACGTTGATTCAACGAATAATCGGGTTGGGATTGGCACGACCACCCCTGATGAATTTCTGTATGTGCAAGACGGAGATATAAAAGTAGGAAAAACTTCTAACGACTTCGGTGTTTTGCACTTAGGAAATACATCTGATCAGACAAAGATCGTAGGTCGTGGAGGATCTCACTCTTCAAATCCCAACACAATGTTGTTCTTTACTGACAATACCGAAAGGATGACTATCGACGCCAGCGGCAATGTTGGGATTGGTACAACCACTCTTAACTCAAAGTTAAATATTGCAGGAAGCATTGCCGCATTAAATACCGGCCCTGCAAGCAGAACAGATATTTTGGTTGGCGCTCACGATTATTATTCAGCTCCAAGTTATAGGGGTGTGCTTTCAGTTTATAACGGCACATCTAGCACGGGAACAACTTATGGTATTACAAACGCTAATCTAGGCAGTTTGCGTTTTCAAAATGTTGGTCATGGATTAATAGGAACAAACGGTAGCGCCCCGCTTGTGTTTGCAACTCTTAGTACAGAGCGTATGCGCATCGACTCCAGCGGCAACTTGCTGGTTGGTAAAACAAGTGGCGCATCAAGCATAAGAACGCAGTTCGTTGGCGCTTCTTCAACGTCATCCAATTCAGTGATGTTGCTAGAGAATTCCTCTCTTACTGATCTATTTGAAGTGCGGTGTGATGGTCGGATTATGACCGGAACCGCTACGGCTTCTCCCTATAATCAAACAGTGTCCTTCGGCGCAAATTTATGGATCAACAGTAGCGGAGTCTTATACAGGACAACATCATCCTTGCGCTACAAAGAAAACATCCAAGACATGACTTTTGGTTTGTCCGAAGTGCTGGCGTTGCGTCCCGTTACGTTTGAGCAAAAAAATGAAAACACAGGCAGGAAGTTTGGCGGTTTCATCGCGGAAGAAGTCCATGAGGCAGGATTAGTTGACTTTGTTGAGTACAACGAGGAAAACGAGCCTGATGCTATTAGTTATGGAAACATGGTGTCTTTGCTGACCAAAGCCATCCAAGAACAACAAGCAATCATCGACTCTCAGGCATCAGCCATTGCTGACCTCACTGCACGTCTAGAAGCACTGGAGGCTAACTAATGCCATTCATCGGTAAACAGCCAGAAGTAGGCGCATATCAGCTAATCGACAGCATCACTACGTCAGCTACTGCTACTTATGCGCTGACGGTGGATGGGTCAGCTTATTTTCCTGCATCTGCTAGGAACCTGATTGTCTCTCTCAACGGTGTTACTCAGGCTCCTGAGTCTGCCTATACCGTGTCTGGGTCAGATATTGTCTTTGCTTCTGCGCTGACTGCTAGTGATGTCATTGACTACATCCTAGTGATTGGTGACGCGGTAGACATTGGCACACCATCAGACGGGACTGTAGGTACGAGCCAGCTTGCGTCTAGCATTGATCTATCTGGCAAGACCCTGACGTTTGCTAACGATCAGATCAGTGGTGATGCGATTGATGGCGGTACGGCTACGCTTGATGGCCTCACAGTAGACACCGACAC
>Ga0209929_1000178_pt1 | contig 24084 bp, 37 predicted proteins | sample SalPon2_C_H2O_MG_2_FD_185731 | JGI IMG/M metagenome (GOLD analysis project Ga0209929, IMG submission 185731) | Salt pond water microbial communities from South San Francisco under conditions of wetland restoration - Salt Pond MetaG SF2_C_H2O_MG... ... | reverse complement strand
TCTATGGATCTTTGATCTACATTTCCACTTATGTTAATATTAGTTATATTAGTTGACCCCATTGAATTATTATTAACTTTATTTCTAGGTATAACAACTTCTCCAGGTGTTAGCATAGCTGGAATTCTATCTGTATATGGCGCACCTCCTGGAACTACACCTCCTTCTGCAAAATTAAATATAGATCTTACACCACTAAATAAACCAGCAAATCCGCCTCCTTTACCGCCTCCTAAAAATCCTCCAATATTAGACAGTAAGCCACTACCTTTAGAAATTATAGTATCCATTAATTTTCCTTGGTTACCAACTTCAGAATTCAATATTTTTTGTTGAGCAATTTTCTTATTACCTAAAGAAACAAATAATCTTTCAATTAATAATTCAGAAGATTTTTTAACTAATGTATCTGATATAGATAATAAAACATTTCTAAATGCATTTTTAGTTATATCTAATAATGAATTACCCTGCCTTAATCCCTCTAGCCAAGATGAACTAATTGTATCTGCAATCATTTTAGATTCTATTCCCGCATCTTCTAAAACATCTCTGTAAGACCTTAAATTAGCTAATCTTTCTCTTTCCGCTACTGCAGCTTTAGCATTAATAACAATACTACGTTTTTCACTAAACATAATTCTTTCATTGAGAGCTGCTAGTTCTTCTTGACGTTTCTTTTCAGCAGCCTCAAATTCATCAGCCATACCTCTTTGAGGAGAGGGTTGATTATATGTGCTTCTACGTTTTGCTTGTGAAGTGTAACTATTTTCTTTTGCTAAGTTTTCATATTTTTTAGCTAATCTATCAACGCCTCGTGCTTGTTCATTTATAGCATTAGTTATATTTCTTATCTTTTTTTGATTTTCTTGACTATTACCTACACCAATTGCTTCTACAAATTGATACCATGATTTAGTAGCTGTAAGAATTGCTGATTTTAATTTTTCTTTTATAGTTATTATTATTTTACCGAAATCCACATTAAGTGCTAAAAGTGCTGTACCTACAAGTGTGATAGCTTTTATAAAAAGGCCTAAAGGATTTGCGCTCATTACAAGATTTAAAATCCTTTGTTTAGCAGTTAATCCTACGGTCAGAATCATAGCAGCTTTCATTCTTGCAGCGTATATAAATAATTGTGCAACAATACCTTGCAAAACTTTAGTAAATTTTAAAGCTATATATACTTTAGTAGCATCTACTAATATATCAAAATTATCTATTACTACTCTTATAGCTTTTTCTATATTTTTAAAAGCTACTGCTAATTTTTCACCAATATCTTTTGCTAATTTTTCAAAAAATTTTTGATTACCAGATAATTCTGTATTTAAATCTCTTATCTGTTGTTTTAAAGGTTGAAAAAATGATTTAGCTACAATACCCCTGAATTGAAAATACTTATCTTGTACCATTGATACTTGTCCAGTAAGCGTGTTAGCAAGTAATTTAGTTGCATTACCAAACTCACCACCTGGGCCAAATACTTCAAAAAATCTTTTTTTAGTTTCTTCAACTGATACTTTTACACCAGCTTCAAAACCTAACATTGCTCTAACACCACGCTCTCTGAATATATCAGCAGAAGCTATACCACCAGCAAATGATCTTTGTATTTGTGTTGCTGTTTGTTGAAAATCTAAACCTGTAGCTGCAGCAACGTTACCTGTAATTTCCATAATCTTAGATAAGTCTTTAGCATCTTCAGATATAACCGCAAGATTACCTGACCCCGCTGCAATTTCTTCTAGAGAAAAAGGAACTTTAGCTGCAAAAGCTGCTAAACTATCAAATGCTCTTCCACCTTCTTCTACAGAACCAAATAAAAGTTGAAATCTATTTTGTAGTTGTTCTACTTGACTACCCGCACTAAAAGTATCTGAAACAAATTTACCCAAACCTATAGTAGCTGCACCTATTCCCGCTGCAACACCTACCTTAAGTGCAGTACCCAATGTTGAAAATGCCCTTGAAGCATTAGCAGCACTAGCTTGTAATTTTTTTAATCTTGCATCTGCTACTCTAGCGTTTGTTCCTACGTTTTTTAATTGATTAGAGGCAGCCAGTATGGCTTTTTGTCCCAAGACATCTACATCAATTACAATTTTAGCGTTTGCCATTATGTATTTTTATTTCGTGTTAATATAATTTTTATATTTATATTCGGTTATTTATTAACGTATTCAACTTTTACGTTTTCAAAGTATTTACTAAAAGCAGATTCAATAAATTTCATGGGTGCTTGTTTAGAATTACCTTCATTAAGTAATTGTATATATGTAACACCATTGGTTACAAATATCTCACCTGGTTTATTTCTGGGAACTAATACTTGTATATTAGATGTAGGGCTATTTTCACCTTTAGAGTTATCAAAATATTGCTCCTTATATCCAATATACCAGCTATTTCTAGCTGCACCAGTATCTACAGGTGTCATTAGTTTGACATCTGCTAAAGCTTTTAATGATCTAGATCTTAATTCTTTTTCTGCAAATTTATCAACCCTATCATTCATAGCTACAGTTATACCAGTTAATCCAATAGTTTTTACACCAGCCATTATATTACCTTACCTTTATTGATACTTTTTAAGATAGGCGGTTTTACCCGCCATATCTATTATTTAATTTTTATATTTTTTAATTTTTTATCTTCAGGTATTATTTTTTCTAATAATATAGTTAACATTCCATCTTTTAATTCTGCCTCATTAACTTTTATATCATCAGAAATACTAAATTGTCTTTTAAAATACCTTTTTGATATACCTTTATGTAAAACTTCAGTATTATCTTTAGATTTATTTTCAGATTTAGATTCAATTGTAATAATTCCGTTTTCAACAAAAATATTAACATCTGATTTACTAAATCCTGCTAATGCTATTTCAATATTATACCCTTTATTTGTTTTAACAATATTATAAGGGGGATAATTAGAACTTAGCATTGGTTGATCAAATATTTTTTCAAAATGATCAAACATATCATCAAATCCTACCGATAATGGTCTCATTTGATTAAATATAGATAGTTTATTTGTCATTGTTTTTCTCCTTTTTAGCGAGTTGTTTTGTGGACACATTATTGTCATCCAAAAATGAAATATTATTTTTCTTAGCAATTGCCTTTAATTGAGACAACCCTTCTTGTAATTTTATTTCATTATCCTTATTACTATTTTCCATCATTTTTAATGAAGGAAATAAATCTTTAATACGTAAAGGTTTTGTTCCTTGATAAGTTGTTTGAGCTATAATAGCAGATCTATGATCATCTCTCCATCCATAAGGTCTTTTTTCAAAATATTTTATCCAACCAAAATATTCTTTTGAAGACATATTATAAATAGTGTCTAAAGTAACACCTAATTGATGGGCAATTTCATATTCTGCTAACTCTTCTTCCCCAACTCAGTACCACTATCGTCTTTAGCACCTAATCCATTATATAAAAGTATTTGATTAGATAACTCTGTTAATGCTTGTATTGGAAATTGCTCAAAATCTTTATCTTTCATGTCTTCAGCCCCAACTACAGTAGATTTAAAAATTGCACTTAAGGTAGATACACCAGATAAATCATCTTTACTAGCGTTTAAAAGTTTTTGTAAATCTTTAACACCCTTAACTGTCAGTTGTTTTATTTCCACTTCCTGTTCCATGAACGGAACTTTCTTCTTTATATCTATTATCTTTATGTGTTTCATTCTCTACCTCTTCTGGTTTTTTATATAAATGTTTATTATTTGATTCAAAGTCTTCCATTAATTTTCTAATTTTATGTAGAACATCTAAAGTTTCGAAAACTTCAGCTTTATTTTCTACATCTTTTAATCTTTCATATGTTTTTCTAATTGATGTATCAATTGATTTTTTTATATGTAATGAAGTTATTCTTAAAACATAATATTTATTGAACGGTTTATTATTATTATTATTCATTTTTTATCCTTATACTAATAATATGCTGGGGCTTTTACACCCCAACATAAAAATTTTATTAATCAGCAAAAGGGCCAACATAGTCACCTTGAGTACTCATCGTAATAGTTGCCTGATTAGAATCAGTCAAATTAGGAGAGACTTCAAATGAAGCAAATTGTCCTTTTACATAAAATGCAGCGTTATCACCTGTTTCAGCATTTTTAACATCAATTTGGTACACATATGTGTTTCCGTCTTGAACTAATGCTTGAATAGCACCATGATCACCTGGAACATAGTTTACTGTAAATTCCATAGTTGGAGCATCTGATTGTCCTTGAATTTGAGAACTTACAGATTGTCCATAGTTTGGAACGTTTACAATATTTGCAGGTTTACCAAATGATGGAAATTCCCTGATATTAGTAACTTCAGTTGCACCATCAAAATCACCTGTACTAGGAGTTATAAACGCCTGGTGTGTTGTGTCATCTGTTGGTAAAGTGTAGCTACTATCAGCTTTGAACTTAAGTGTAGTGAAAATACCAGCACCTATATTTGTTATTAGAGCCATTTTTTTTTCCTTATATATTTATTGGTTAAATTGAAATGAAATTGACGGTGTAATTCACATTATATAAACCTGAATCCTTTTCATCAATTCCAACGTTTGTTATAAAGCTATTAGTTGTTTGCAGATACCCTGAAATTTCTTTCCTATCTAATAATGCTTTTAAAATATCAGCTATTTCATATGCACGTTTCATTCCCTTACCCGAAGGTACAAAAATTTGACACACAATTTGACCATTAGCTTTTACTTCTTTTGCAAAAATAAGGTCTGATGAAAAAGGTAAAACATTTACCCTAACCCATTCATCAGCATTTATATCTCCTTGATAGTTAGCAGGAAATGCTTTTATGTTATGAGAAGTCCAATTTGAAGTAGTAAAAAGGTTTTCTACAGAAGTTAACAATTGTGAAATTGTTGCCATATTAAACCTCCCTTCCTATTTCAACGTTTAAAACATAACCATTGTCTTCATATTTATTTATTGACCAAGTTTTATTATTTAAAATTACGCTATCGTAATTATCTAATATTTTTGAATCAATATCAGAAGATTTTAATATAAGTTCTGCATTTATTCTTGGGTTGTCATCATTAGTTTTATAACTTTTAATAACAACACCTTTAATTGTAATAGGATTTGAACTTGAAGAATTTACAGTTTGTGTGTTAAAATCATATCCTGTAACATTAACATTTGTAAATTGTATATCTTCTGCTAAATCCCCAATTAAAGAAAATGCATTAACTATATTATCATTGATAAGTGTCTTAAAGCTCATTAAGCACCCCCACTTACTTTAACACCTCGACTATTTGAAACAAATTGTTCATCAAAATATTTACTAACAATATTTAGTATGGAATCTGGTAATTCTTTATAATTATCAATTCCAGAAGCTATATCAAATGCTAGTCTAATAGAGCCAACCGTTAAATCGGTTACTTTATTAGCCCCTGATGCATTTGTTACAGCAGTTTGCATGTTAGATATTAAATGAAGTGCTAACTCATAAGTTGCTTTTTTGATATCTTCAGGAATAGTACCATAATCTGATTCAGATCTATCGTCATCTAAACCTTCATAGTCACCTATTTTAGGATTATAATAAGTTATATCTCTAGGCCACGATAATGGATATGAGGCGGTCGGTTCTGCCGTGCCGCCCCAATTTAAATTATCGAGAATTCCTGTGGCTGTTACTAAAGCTTGTTCAACTAACTCACTAGAATTAAACCAAGTTTCTGAATATAATCTATCATTAAAATAGTCATCAGCCTCTTGAACTGTAACAAATGAATTAATTCCTTTTTGTAAAGCCATTATATTTCTCCGTATCTAATATTTACAACAATTAACCGTGGAATATAGGGAACATACCCATTTGGTTAACATTAGTAGCATGTACATTCCAATTAAATTGGTTTGAAAGATCAAAATTTGTAGGATATTGAGTTGCAGATCCTTGCCAAGTTAAACCTTTTGGATGCATAATGTTACCCCATCTAGAAATAACAGTTACTAATCCGCCACCGTTCCCAGCTAATTCATCTCTATCAATTGCTGTTGGGTTCATTTGTGCAATTTCACTATAATGAACAGCACCAGCTTTTGCTAAATAAGATACTTTAGGAGTATTAATGTTTGCAACTAAAGCTTGGTTGTTAATAATTAATCTTACTTTACCACCTAAAATTGTATTGAAATTAAAATTACCATCTACAACTGGAGCTGTGTCAAGTACATTTTGTTTTCTCATTAAATTATAAGTAGCTGTATCTGTCACTAAGTAGTAGAAAGGTTCTTCAAATTCACCTTTAACTGCAGTAATAGCATCTAATAAAGTATCAAAGAAACTTGATCTTGTATTAGCACTTGTGTCTAGTTCAAATAGTGGATTAACAACAGAACTAGCGTCTGATCCAGTATAATAACCAAAGCTGTTTACAACTTGTGCAGGATCTGAAGCACCAACGAATGTTCCACCCCAAATACTAGCTGCTACACCATTCATGATATTTCTTAATTGTAAGTCTTCTCTTCTTGCTCTTACAGATGCAAATTGAGAACCTAAATAAGATAATCCGTCTACTTTAGAAATTAATTTTTGAATAGACATTTCTTGAGCAGCAATATGATCTATGTTTTTGATATATACAGCAGATTTGTTGTTTACATCCATTGTATTTAAGTTTTTATCAAACTCATTTTCATTTTGCTTATTAAAAGTTGTTGGATCAGTAAAATCTAACCATCTTAACGTACCAGTATAATTTTCACCAGAATCTGTAATTCTAGCATCTGAACCAACTAAAGCTGTTGAAGTTAATAACGCAGCATCTGCTCTTTCAGCTTGTGCATAAGCTGCAATCGCTTGAGCAATGTTATTAAACTGATTACTTTGTATTGCCATTTTTGTTTTTTCCTTTTATTATTTATGTAACATATTTGTTACGGTTATTATTATAAAAGATTGGCCTTTTATACAGACCATTCACCATCAACTTTGATTTGCCCTTTTGCAACAGCATTAAGCATTTCATCGGTTGTCATGTCTTTTATATTTTTAACAGGAGTATTACCTGTTGATGGTTTAGCTGGATTTATTCCAGTTCCCATATTTGCTTTAACAGAAAATAAAAACGCATTGTTTTCGTCTTTTGCATAGTTAGACACTGTCTCACTTATACTTAAACCACTATCATGCACCCAATTCCCTGAAGCATCTTTCTTTAAACTATTTACAATATCTGAATAAGCCATATTAGCTGCTTTTTCAGATTTAAAGTTTAAAGCATTAAGCTGAGTACGCACGGCATTATCTCTACTCAATTCTGTGTTCTTTTGTTCATAAGATTCAAGTTTAGAAGCCATTTCATTTAGTTTCATTTGCATAACCTCTGCATGTTTACCTTGTTTTTCTAAGGCTTCAATTTCAGCTTTTTGTTTTTCAGCTTTAGCTTGTTCTAATTGAGCCAATGCAGCATCTCTTTCTGAGTATGCAGAATCTAAATTATTTTTTATGTTTTTAATTGCTTTAGAAACTTCTTGATCTACAACAGATTTAATATCTGCTTGTTCTGTTTTATTTTCAATTTCAGTTTCTTTTTTTTCAACTTGTTTTTCTTCAGTCATTTTTTCTCCTTGGGACACGGCCCTTGTTATATTTTAATGAACTTATACTTATAAACAAAATATAAATTCTATTATATAGATTATATCCAGGCATCTTTTGCAAGAGGCTTAGCTATTAATTTTTCATTATTATAAATAGCGTTACAGATATTCTCTATTTCTTCGTTTGGGTTTCTAGTTTGTGTTTCAGGAACTTCTTCATCGAATATTTCCTTATACAAATCATAAAAACCTTTATTAGATTTAACGTCTAATAATTTTTTTAATCTTTGTTCTCTTGTTAATATCATTTCCTTAACCTTATAATTTCTCTAATTCCAAAAGTCTTTTCTCAAACTCTTTAACTGTGTTTGGTATTATGCTCTTAACTAATTCATAAGCTTTTTTATCATGCCTAGTTGCAAATAAGTTAGCAAATATTTCTTTCTCTATAGCACCAGGTCTTTTCCAATAACTAATACTATGACCATACATATTATAGTCTCTTCTAAAAGAACCTCTAGCTAAAGCATCTACAATATCAGACACCTCGCCAAAACCATTACCTCTTAAATCTGTTATTTGTGTTTTAGCAATAACTCTTGTCTTATCGTATTTACTATATATTTCTACAGTTTTTTTATTAGCAAGTTTTTTTAAAATTTTATCAAAAGCAGCAAACTTACTACTCCCGAAAAATAATTTTCTATCTTTTATAATAGCATCTTTAAAGGCTTGATTACTTTCAGACCAAGATATAAATCTACTATTATTAGATACATAATCAATATGATGACCGTATTCATGAGCTATCACATAACTTTTAACAGATTTTTTAGAGTATTTACTACCATCTCTAGCATTTAATTCGGCTTGTAGCCTTTGGCTTTGAGCGTAATAGACACCATTTTTACTATTCCTAATGTCTTTAGGTTTATCTAATTTATTAACAATAGTCTTCTGTTGATCATTAAGTTGTGAATTAAAATCATCATCATAACTTTTTCTTAATTTAGCAGAACCTCTGTTTAATAAGTAACCAATCTCTATATTAGAAGATTTATTTTTAACAACTATCTTAGGTAACTCGGTAGTAACTGTAGGTGGTTTAGTTTTAGCACCATTTAATAACTCTTCTAATTTACTAATAGATACTAATCTTCCGTCTTTTGTGCTAAATTGATTAAATTTTAACTTACCGGTATTAAATATTTCAACTCTACGTTTATCACCTAATACAGCTAATTTAAAATCATAATCTTGTTCTGATAAAAATTTAGCAAAATTAGTTTCAGAAGGTACTTGACCGTTTAAAGATGCCCTTTTACTTTTAGATACCCTGCTCAATCTTCTTTTACTAATCCTAGAGCTTTTTGTATCTCTTAAATCTTCATAGGATTTAACAATAGGAACAGTTGTGGATCTACAGTTAAAATGTTGCGGTGGTCTTATACCTCTTTTATCATCTAATCTAAAAACCTTGCCATCTAATCTTCCACAAATTAATGAAGTCCTAGCATCTAAGGTTGCTACATATTGATAACCATCTATAACATCTTCATTTAACTTATATGTTGCATTTGATATAGAAGTTGATGTTTCAGTTATAGCAGTTCTAGTTAATGTTTTTAATTGAGCTGATGGTAAGTCAATTGAATTACCGACATTTTTAGCTATTTGATTAACAGCCAAGTTTTCCATCATCCCCTTTTTTATAATATCTTTTATACGTCTTTGTTGAGATAAACTAATAGACGCTATTTGTTGTGAGTAAGTTCCTGCTGAATTAATTATTAAATCATTAACTTTCAACCCAGAATATACTTTACTTCTGTAAATTTTACCTAAACTTTCTTTTAAAGTATTATTATGAAATTTAGAACTAGTATTAGCTAAAGCCTTAAGTTCTGAAATCCCATCTTTGTATATTTTACGATATGTTTTACGAGTTTCTAATCTTAAAGCACGGTTTAAAGCGTTTACATTTTTATTACCGTTTTTTAATGTAGAAGATACTAATCGTTTTTTATGGGATGACATGATTTTTGTTAAATCATTATCTAGTTTCTTTTCGTAAAGACTTAATAGAGCACGGTGTTTCAGCTCTCTAGATAATATATCATCATTTACACTCATTATTTAATAACCTTTATTTAATCAATAGATTTAATCTTAGCAAGTTCTTCATCAACTATTTTAGAATGATAATTTATTAAAATTTCACAATTATTAATATCAATTTCTAATTTTAATTTATTATTTTTTTGTGATGATAAAGAAATTAAACTATTTCTTATTTTTTCGTTTAAATCTTTTTCATAATATTTTTTATCATTAATAGTTATTGTTCTATTCTCTTCTTGTTTATTTTGTATTATCATATTATCTTCTTCTTTTTCTTCTTATTGTTATTTTTCTTTTTCTTTGTGCCCTTACTTGACAACAACATCTTGGTTTATTCATGGTATTACCTCTTTTTTATTTTAATACAAGAATTACCCTTACCTCTTCGATAACCTTTCCAACATGCTTTTCCTGCTGTCCCCTTTTTCTTTTTGTAAGCCATTTTATTTACCTCGTTTTTTATCAGCAATAATTTTATCTCTTAAAGCTTTTGGAAGCTTCATTTGTTTAGCTGTTAAACCGTTAGATCCCTTTTTCTTACTTTTACCACTTTTTATTTTATAAGACATATTTATTTCCTTTACCACATTTTACAAGACCAATATCTTGCTTTTGTTTTAGGCCCAGGACTAGAACAATTATGTCTTGCTCTAAAACTTGCTCTAGCTTTAGGATTATTTTTTCTTATTTTCATAGTTTTCTGACCTAAAGCTTTAGCTGATGTTCCGCCATGACCAAAATTAACTTTTACAACATTACCTTTCGGGTTTCTCACATAAACTTTAAATTTTTTTACATCACCACGCATTGGTTTATTTAAAGTTACTTTTCGACCCCTATATTCAGCCATAATTAAGCTCCTTTACTAAGTTTTTCAATACATGTAAATTTTGTTAATATTTGATATTTATTTATTTCTTCAATTGTATAATTATTAAATATCATTTGAGATTCTGAATACCCATTTTGTAAACAATCATTCCAATCTTTATATTCTGTTGGTTTTAATATACCTGGACTGCATTGTTGAGCAATTGCAGAACAAATATACATAGTTAATATAAATTTCATTTTATCCCCATAAATTTCCAGTCATAGAGCCTTTATTATATTCAGTAGCTCTATTTTCAAAGAAATTTGTGTGTTCAACTCCATTTAGAACCCAATCTAGCCAACTTAAAGGATTGTCTTTAACTTTATAATTTGTTTTTAAAGATAATTGCAATAATCTTCTATCTGCAATATATCTTATATACTTTTTCACTTCATCGGATGTTAATCCACGAATTCCACCCATTTGAAAAGCTAAATCAATAAATTTATCTTCTAATTCTACCATATCTCTGCATTGTTGATATAAATCAGCTTTAAATTTATCAGTCCATACGCTTGGGTTTTCTTTTATTAATTGATGAAATAATTTAATCATACTTTCAACATGATGAGTTTCATCCCTAATTGACCAAGTAACTATTTGACACATACCTTTCATTCTTCCAAATCTTTGAAAATTTAAAAGCATAACAAATGATGCAAATAATTGTAAACCTTCTCCAAATGCAGAAAAACAAGCAATATCTTTTATTAAACCTTCTACACCTTTGCCTTTTGATTTAAATAAATATTCATGTTTATCTGACATTTCTTTATATTCTTGAAAAGCTTGAAAATTAGTTAATTGTGTTTCCCCAATAGTATCATTCAATAAAGAATAACTATGTGCATGATTAGCTTCAGAAGATGCAAAAGAACTTAACATCATTCTTACTTCAGGCGGTTTAAATTGAGGTATATACTTATCTAAATAAGCTTGAGCTATATCTACATCTCCTTGAGTAAAAAATTTTAATATTTGACTAATTAAATTTTTTTCCTCTTGTGTTAATCTTTCATTCCAATCTCTTACATCTTCATGTAAAGGAACTTCACTAGGAAGCCAATGCATCTTCTGCATAGTATCATATGCTTCAAACGCCCATTCATAATCGAAAGGCTTATAATAATTTCTAGTTTTAAATAAGCTCATTTATTTCCTTTTTCTTTTTCTGGTAACAATTATTTTACCGTTTTCTTCTTTTACTTCCATACCGGCATCTTCTGTTTGTTTTTTCAGTTGACGCCATTTTTGATTTACTGTTAATTTCTTTTTCATATACAATCACATATTGTGTTGGCTAGGGCTAATATAAATACATAACTTATGTATCCACCTAATAAAATAGCTAAAATTATATTAGTCCAACCCCAACTTTTAATTAATTTTTTCATTATCCCTCACAAGCCAAACAGTCTGCTTCAGGTATTATTGTTCTTTCAACTTTCAAACTTACTAATTCAGCACGTTTAATTGCTTCAGATCTACAATAATATAATGTTTTTAATTTTCTTTTCCATGCTAACATATGAATATCATGTAATTCTTTTACATTTACATCAGCTGGTACAAAAACATTTAATGATTGACCTTGACAAATATATTCTTGTCTATCAGCAGCATGGTCAATTATCCATTGTTGGTTAATTTCAATCGAAGTTTTAAATACATCTTTTTCATAATCTGATAAATCTTTTAAATGTAAAACTGAACCACGATTAGCAAGAATTGAAGTCCATGTTTTTTCATTATTTATACCTTTTGTTTCCAACAATTGTTCTAAATATTTATTTTTAACAAGAAAAGAACCTGACATAGTTTTTTGAACATATGCATTAGCTCTATATGGTTCAATACTTGGAGAAGTTGTTCCACAAATAATTGAGCTTGAAGCATTAGGGGCAATGGCAAGTAAATGAGCATTTCTCATTCCAGTACCTTCCATGTCCGGAGCTTCACCTCTTTTTATAGCTAATCTTTTTGATTCTTTTACTGCTTCATCTTTAATGTGTTTAAAAATTATTTTATTTTTAGCTTTTGCTATAGCAGATTCAAATGCAATATTATTTTTTTGTAAATAAGCATGAAAACCCATTGCGCCAAGTCCAATAGATCTTTCCTGTATAGCACTATTCTTAGCTTTAAATACACTATCAGGAGCATTATCTATAAAACTTTGTAATACATTATCTAAGAATCTAACAAGATCAGAAATAAATAATTTATCATCTTTCCATTCGTCATACTTTTCTAAATTAACACTTGATAAACAACAAACAGCTGTTCGATCTTCATCAGTTGGTAATGTAATTTCAGTACATAAATTTGAATGTTTAACTGATAAACCTAATTTCTTTTGTTGTTCAGGTAATCCATCATTAATATGATCAATATAACAAATATACGGCTCACCAGTGGCTACTCTATTTTCAAGTATTTTTTGCCACAAATCTCTAGCTGAAACTTTTTTAACTATTTCTTTTGTATGTGGATCAATTAAATTCCAGGTATCATCGTATGTTGGTTCTTTAATACATTTTTCAATTAATTCCATAAAATTATTAGTAATGTTTATTCCATGATGAAGATTTAAACATTTTCTATGTATATCTCCACCTGATGGTTTTCTTATATCTAAAAATTCTAATATTTCTGGATGTGATATATCCATATATGCTGCATAACTACCTCTTCTAGTTTTGCCTTGACTAAATGCCATAATTTCTGAATCTACAACTTTTAAAAAGGGTATAGATCCCGAAGATTGAGATCCACCAGATGTTTTAGTTCCATCAGATCTAATATGACCCCAATAACCACCAATACCACCACCAATAGATGTTAACCAAGCATTTTCTGTATAATGTTCAGTTAAACCCTCTCTACTATCTCCGACATAATTTAAAAAACAAGATATTGGCATACCCCGCTCTGTGCCACCATTACTTAATATAGGTGTTGAATACATAAACCATAGTTTAGATGCATAATCATAAATTCTTTGTGCCATTTCATCATTATCAGAGAAAGCTTTTGCTGCTCTTAAAAATGATTCTTGTGGGCTATTTTCTTCTGGTAATAAATATCTATCTTTTAATGTTGTTTTACCAAAATCTGTGAGTAAATTATCTCTATCTTCTACTATCATATATTCATTATCCTTTTATAAAACTGAGTATGCTTCAACAGCAAGTACAGTTATTGACATTAAGTATATTGCTAAACTTGTATACAATATATATTTCATTTATTTAATATTTTATTTTGATGTTAATCTATCTATGTGATTGTAAATTCTTCCAATTTGTTTATCAATCGACATTATTTCTTCACTTAACATTCCTAAGTGAACTTGTAATTCTACTATTGTCATTAATACATAAGTTGACAACCCTAAAAGTATTGTTCCCAATAAAGCTATTAAAGCTGTATTATGCTGACGTTTCATTATCTTCGTTTCCTTCTTCTTTTACAAGAAGGACATTTATTATTTTTAATTTGGTTTAGTTTTTTAGTCCATAATACTCTAAAAAATGGTTGGACAACCCCAACGGCTATCGCCCCAACTATTATAGCAAATACAGATTGCGTAGTTATGCCTGCTGTTATCCCAAATAAACTAGCAGTCACTACAGTATCATTATTAATCATTGTGCATTTGAATCCTTTCATAACCCATTAAAATGCCCCCCTTGCCATAAAGCAAAAAGGAGCATTAAAATTAAGATTAATGAATTAAAGTGACGCCATTTCATAGCATCCCCCTTTCATTAATTCTCGGTATTAGTATTACCTTGAATAACGTTTATTTCTTGTTCATATTGCTCTCTTGGAGAAATAATACGATTGTCTTGAGATATTTCATCATTTCCAATAGTGTCATCATAATCTGTAGGAATTGCATCATTATTTTTAGCAACTTCTAAGAATGTTGATCTTGGAATTAATCCATTTTGATACCATTCAGTAATTAATCTCATCCAATCACTTCCTCTTGGAGTAGCATTAAAGTCAGATGATAAATTAAATCTTATATCTTGTTCAGATATATTAACATCATATCTCCAATTTATAAGATGTTTTATAATTTTTTTCATGCTTTCAGATATTTTTGCATTTAAGCTTGCAAGTGCCGCATTTTGTGCAGCATTTCTTAGGCTTAAGGCAACACCAGATTGATCAGAATTATTAGGTTCTAAACTTAACATTTTAACACCAATTCTAGTTAATTCATCATATCCACCTTTAATAGCTTCTTCCATATCTTTTAAAGCATTAGTTGGTGTTTGTAATGTTTCAACAGTATCATCTTTATTAACAAATAACCAAGTACCTAATCCTTGTTTTACTAAATCATTTTTTTCTGTATCAGTTAATGAATCAGATTTAACAACTGGAGTATAGGTTGCACTTAAATATAATAAATGGTTTCTTCTTGAAATCTTATTATATAAAGCAATTTCTCTATTTACAATAGCAGTCATTAAAGGGTCAACTGTATCAATTGAACCATTTAATGCAAAAAATGGTATATAATCCATTCTTTTACCATTTTGAAATAAATTTGTATTAGTATTTTTTAAAATCCAATCATCTGTTAATTGATCAAATGCATAATCAATTCCACCATCAATAAATGAAGGTGTATCAGATGTATTTCTATAATATGTGTCAATTACATATAAACCCTTTTCATCTAATTTGTGAACTTGTACAGTATCAACATATTTTGGATGAAACGGACTATTTAGATGGTCTTCAAGTGTAAAATATCTGGTAATTATTCTATTTAATTTTACTTGACCTTTATAATCAGTATCAACAGACCAATTAACAATATTTTCAGCATGATGTAATATAGGATAAGGTTTAACTTCTTTTCTTTCAGAAGGTGTTAAACTTTCTAAATCTACAACAGGAAAATCTATTTGAATAAATGCTCTTGATGTTTGTAATTCTTCCCATAAAGCAGTGCTTAAAAATGATATAAGATTACTTTTATCAGATCCTATATCATCTAATATCCATTGCTTAGCTCCTTCTGGAGCCCCAGTAATTTCTAGCAAAGGTTGTTTTCTTAATAAACCACCTATTATCATTTTACAAAATTCACTAGATACACCTGGTACCTCAGCTTCAGCTTTGTAAAAATCATATTGCTCTTGCGTCATTGTGGGATTAAACGGAAGTAATAAATTATCACTTGAAGGCACAGTATCATAATCTTTAGTATATGATGGGCCTTGAATAATTGCTCTGTTTCGTTTCCATTCGTTTACTTGACTCAGATATTCATCATTAGGATATCCTGGGCCTTTGGCAGCTTCTGTAGACTTAACTATAGAGCTGTTTTTATATTTAATTGACATATTGTGTTATTCCTAAACATTAAGATGAACCAAAACGTTTGGCTCGGTTGTAAAATAAGTTTTGATTGGCGTATTTCGGTATCGAAATAATTTTTGTTTGCCCAAATCTGCGTTTGGTCAAGGCCGCCAGGCAGCAAAAGGGGGTCATACCCCCATAGCCTATAGCCAACCTACCCCTAAGGCCATAGGCCAGGGAGGTTCAAGCTGTATAACGCCATGAAGTTACATATAATTCTGCAGGCTATGCATATAACCCTACAAGATTCTACTGTAATCCTCTTGGCTTAAGGCTTTAGGCGGTATTACTTTAGAATAATTCTAAAAAACTTTTGACTGCCACAGGATTATTTGGTTACTATTTAATATAATCCTGATACACAAAAGTGTTGATTTTATTAGACTTTTGGTAATCAATTATCTTGTTTGATTTATTGATTAATCTAATTAAACAATACTGTTTGTTTGGTTTATTTGAAGCATACAACGCCTTACTAAAAGCTCCAACTCTTATCACGGATAACAGACGGTTTAGTTTTATTTATAGGATAAAGGTACTCACATATATATCTTACTCCATCAGAGAAATGTTCTGCTCCCTTAGATTTATCTATGAAAGCATTATCCATACCATTACTAGAACCTGTCTTCCAGGATGTTGTTTCCATAGAAGCTATTGTTCTTGTAACATCTTTACTGAAGTACAATCTGGTCATACCATTAGCATCCTTTAATAGATGATTAACACAGTTAACGCTATCTATAATAGGCGGTTGTTTACTACGAGCACATACTTTAAACCCAGCATTTCTTAGTAATGAAAAGTCAGTAACACCTGTGGTTGCAGATGTCTTTCTTGCATTACCAGAAGCATCTGGATATACAGTAATATCGTGCTTTTTATATACTGATTTTATCTTACGAATAAGTTGATGGGTATCAGCAGAACCATAAAATTCATTTAGACAATGTAGTTGATCTCCACGTTTAGCGAATACACTACTTGCCATTATCTTGACGTTAAAGTCAATTGCAATGTGAACAGGTTCGTCTTCACCTAATGGTGTAAGATTATCTGATACATTTATTTCTCTATTAAAATTGTAGAATACACTATCACCTGTAGAAGAAAAGGTTGCGCAGTATTCTTGTTGATATGTTTTTAAGTCCAATGTAGACCTGGCTAATTCTATTTCTTCCTTCATATCCGGTCTTACTTTTTCAGCAGTAAATTGCCAACTTTTCCACAAAGGATTATCTTCTTGGCCCTTATTAAACAACTGATAAAAATCATTAGAAATACCTTTTGGTGTACTAATTATAAGTACTTTAGCTTTTCTATTAGGATCGGTTGCCATAGGCAAAACTACTTCTGTAAATGCATTTTGTTTAATAAAAGCAAATTCATCTAACACAATAAATGTAGGTGATGGTGAAATACCTCTTAAAGAGTCTGGTCTATCAAAACCTTTTAAGGATAGTTTAGATCCATTTATAAATCTTAATTCTAGATCCATTTCTCTTGGAAAACCTTCTAAATGAGAAGGATGTACAATATTTTTAAGTGTTGTCCACATAGACTCTCTAATCATAGAGACTGTTGGCCCTATTAATATTGCTCTCTGATTTCTGTGCTCTAAACAATGACTGTAAGCCATAACAGAGGCTAAATAAGATTTACCTGTTCTACGGCCTGCAGCAACTATTTTAAATCTAGATTCATTATCAAAAACTTCTTGTTGAAACGGGAAAAGGCTAATTTCATATTGATTACTCATTAATTAACTCCCTTATAATATTATTATATTTATTCTGAATACTTCATGTAAATATCGGCGAACTTATTAATCTGTCTCCAATTTTTTGTATTTCAACTAATATTTTTAATTCTTTCACTTAATCTTTTTGCTCTATCACCAACTTGTGTAGCCCATTTACTATCTAACATTTCTGCTGAAGCGGTCTTCCAATCTTCTTTTTTTATTGCTGATATAAACTTTTTAAACTTACTTAATCTTGTAGAACCTAAATTAAAACACATATTAACAATTACTTGTTGAGCTTCATCTGGTAATTCATTAAAATTATCAAATACTTTTTTAGATTCATTAATATATTTTTCAATATCATTATCAAAAACTTCATTAACCCTGGTTTCAGATACTGGTGTGCCTAATTTTTGACCATACTCTTCATCGCTTGGTGTAACCAAGTGACCTATACCAAAAGTAGCATAACCTAAATGGTCATTATATATTTCGTATCTAACACCTTCATCAATTTTTAATTGTTCTCTTAATTTTGATTTATTCATATTTATCGGTAAGTTGTATTTACTTTCTTTAAACATTATATTAAACTTAGGCAGATCTCTCATATGGCTGGCTCTAACCCGAACATTTAACATGTCGTTTACACACTTCGGGGAATCCAACATGGATAATTGAAGCAGCAACTCAAAGAGTTTAGCAGTAGCTTTACTTTTAGAAGTAAAAACTATTTCTTTATGATCTACCAGCTTATCTTTGATCGTATTCGATCCAAAATAAGATTCTAATGATTTTCCAGATTTACTGGTAAAACCAATATAAAAAAATCCGTCAGTATAGTGTGTAACGTAAACTTTATAAACTTTCTCAGTTAGTTTCGGTTTTTTCTTTTTCATTGGTTTCATCATCATTAGTAATTTGTTGTATAACCTTATCAGCTTGTTTCATTGATTCATTTTTCTGGACTATTGTAAGTAAAGGCACATTTGCCATACCAGATGTATGTAATGAAACCGGTTGTTTAGAGTAACCGTATTCTAACAGTTTCTCAGCTATACGAACCCTTAAAACTTGTGATTTAGAGTCTTCTTTGCCTTCTAATTTTTTTAATTCTTCATTTAATATATCAATCGGATCTAATTTAAGCCTTTTCATTTTATCAATGGAAGACTCAATTTTATCTTTTTTAAAAGGTTTTCTACCAGCACCAGGTCTATATCCACCTCTAGGCATATTTTCTCCAATTGTTATATTAAATATCAGCACATTTTGCACTGTAGTCTGTAAGGGAACCTTTTTAATAAGCGTGGCTTTAAGCTTTATTTGCCTAAATTACCACGCTTACTAATTAAGAGATTAAAGGTATTTTTCTCTTTTTCTTTTATTTTTCAGGCTATTTATTATATTAGCCTTTTTTAACCTTACTCTCTTTTCTGATGGTTTTTCATAACGAGAGCGCATTTTGTAGTGTTTCAAAATACCTAATTTAGATACTTTGGTTTTCATTTTACTTATTGCCTTATTTATATCATTGTTTTTAACAATAATAGTAAAGTTACTCATTTACATTACCTCCCTTCTAAAATATTAATTTTAATATTAGCCATGTCAGTAAACCTAGCACATAACCAATAACTCCTTCTCGATATATGACTAAGTTTAACCTAATCTTATCCTCAATTTTATTACACCAATTGAGAAATTCGTATAACATTTTATCTAACATATTATCTCCTTTAGTTGAAAGCAAACTCAGAATTTAATATCTCTGAACTATCAAGATTACCTTGTTTGATCATGGGAACTAAATTACCAGTTTGATTTAAAACATGCTCCAGGGGTTTAGAGTCTATAATTAATTTAAAATTATCTCTAATAACCTTTTGCATATTGGTTACATTACAAGCATGAGACCCATAAGAGTCATGAGCTGATACAATGTCAAAATCACAAGCATCAATAACTAACATTAAATGTAATGAGTCTAAATTATGAATTGAGTTAGGTGATATTGCAGATTTTGCTTTTGCAATATTTAACACAGGCAATTCAGACTTAATGACAAATTGTGCATTATTAATCCATACATACTTTTTATCATTATTTTGTACATATAAACCGTCAGTAACTTTTACTTTTGTGTTTTTGTATTTTACATAGTTTTGAACAAATGGAAAATTACTAATTAAAGTATTGTGACTGTATTGCTTATTATTTTTTCTCATATAAGCATCACAATTATCTTTAAATAGTTTCATTGTTTCAGATACCATTGGGAACTCAGATTCAATAGTTGTATAAACACATGAACCAAGTTTACGAGCAGATGAGTGTTGTTTGTTAGAGAGATAAACATTGTCTATATCTCTAGTATCATCAATTATCTGCTGACCCATACCTTGCTTAGTTGCAGAATAACCGTAAGTCATAACATTACGCTTTACTATCTTACGCCATTCTTTTAACGTGAACTTAGCCTTATCCCAATAAATAATATCAGTAAGTTTTAACTCTTCTTTATATCTTTTCTGATACCACTTTATTACTTTTTTCTTAAGTTCAGTATTTGGATCATTATTTAACTCAGCAACTCTAAACCTATTTCTTAAACGTTCTATAGTTTTAAAATATAAGTTATAGTATTGCAACGCTAGATCCGTAGCGTTTTTAGCATCTTCATGCATAATTTGACTTACTTTAGAAGCTACATAACTATACATGTCTCCTGGTTTATTATCGTTAGTAGGTTTAATATTTACAAGATGAGCATTTTTATCATCTTTAGCTAAACTAAATAACCATTGTAAACCATTATTAGACCCGTCTCTGTAACAAATTGTGTATGATATAAAATCTTTAACATCACCACATGAAACAAAATGTTGATCTAATTCATATAACTCAATAACAGATGATAAAAATTGAAACGGCTCTTCAGCTTTCATCCAACCTTTATTATTGTAAGGGTCTTTACCGTAATTTACAAAGTTGTAATAATTTTTCTCTATAAATTTAACCTTTTCATCATGAGTTAATTTATCTTCGCCCCACATATTAGCTATATGGTGATAAAATTCATGTAATCCGGTTTCACCTAACGGTTGGCCCTTAGCAAAAGATAACATACCTTTAGCGTTATCTGAGTTAAGTTCGTTTAAGTAAGCAGATAAAGGATAAAACCTACCTCTGTTATCAGCTTGATATTGTTGATAGAAAATCTTATCAACATAAGGTTCTGAAGCTTTCAAAACATGGTATGCTTCGTTTTTCTTAGCTTCTTTACGCTCTTTACTTATAGTATCAACACTATTATGCTCAAAACAATTTTGATCAGTTTTTAAGGCCCACTTATAAACATTAAAAACCTTACGATTAACTGTGTAAGCAATTTTTTGTTTTTTGTTTATAGCTTTTAACACTATAGGTGTATTATTATAATTAATTTTAGATAAAGTATCTACTTTAGCTTCCTTAATTAGTTTAATAACTTCACCATTACGTATTTTAAGTGTCCCATACTCCCAATCATCTGATTGTTTTAATAATGGTTTAAACGGATCACTAACCTTACTAAACTCTTTTACAAGTTTCCTCAAATCTCCACGTTTATAACCTGCATATACTTTGTAAACCGTCTTAGCTTTGTTAAATGAATAATCTTGCACTAATTTAATTAACACAAGCTCAAGTTTGGCGTAAGCATTAAGGATAAATACACCTAGTCTTAATGAGTATTCAGATTTTTTAGGTAACTGATAATAATTTCTTACCCTGTCACCTATAGCAATTGCTAAGGCAGTTAGTTTTTGGCCTTCGGATGTCCCGGTGGCAATCATTGAATGTGATAACTGAATAAAAATATCAAAATCCATTTTATGTTTATCAATCATTCTAATTACACCAGGCTTAAGTTTACCAGAAGATCTATTATCTAAATCATCATATAATAACTTTAATTCTGATTTAACTTTAATACCTATTGGGCCTAAGGTCTCAAGTTTTTTTAACTCTTCAACTAACATTTATTCCTCCCTTGTATTTTTTCTATTTTATTCTCTAACAAAATTATTTCATTTTCATATTTTTTTAAGTATTCATTTATTATCTCCCTATCTTTTTGCAATTGAATCTTAGCCTTTATTAACTTTTCTTGTCTAATTAATATATCTTTAATTTTACCAGATACAGTATTATCTACCACAAGTCTAAGTTTTTTTGTTTTTTGAGTATTCATATTCAGCATCTAATTTAGTTACAGTTTTATGTATTTCATCTATATCAATTGCAATCTCTTCAAAAGATTTTGAAACTATTTGCGAATTAATAATTGTCTGTAAATTTACATTTTTTATTTTATTATTAGCTTCTATTAACATCATAAACAAAATAAAAATAGAAAAAGTAAATAAAAATAACATCCATATAGGTATTTCAACCATATTATCCTCCATAAAATTTATTATGATTATTTAAAATATTAATTAAGCTGAATAAATTTTTTTCATCAGACTCAACTATATCTTTTATTAATTTAGATGCCTTTAATGCAACTTGTGCAGCGGTAGGCTCATCATTTGTTTTCGTTACAGTTTTTTTAACTAAAAAAAGTTGTATATCCTTTTCAAATTTTTTAGTTATAACTGGTTTTATATTACTTTCATAAATTGATTTATCATTCATAATTACCCCCAATAAGTATAGTTAGCTAATCCGTTACCTAGTATTGTTACTATAAACACAAATAATATTAATTTTTGATTATCTGACATATTGATTTCCTTTTATTGTAAAGTTTATTTTATCATCGTACTGATCTTTAATAAGACGAACTAATTCCATAAGCTCGTTTAAAGGTCTATTAGGGTTATTTTTTACGTCTTCTTTTAATGCAACTTTGACGTATTTTATTTTTTTATTATTTATTTTCATTATTTTCCTCCATTTTAAGTTTAATTAAATTATACCAAACATCAGCTTTAGCTATATCTTCTTTATAACCTTTAATGTCTGATTCAATTTTTTCTTTAGCAACTAAATAAGCACCTGGTGATAATTTTTTATAATTATATTCAGGCTCTTCATAAAGTTTAATCATTGTATCAATATAAGATAACGCTTTTGTAGCTTGCCAATGATACCATAAAGCAGTTTTTCTATCTTCCATTTCACCTTTCATATTTTGTTTATATTTAGATGACATAGTAATATTACCAACTTGTATTGATTCAAATGTTGGATATTTTACAAGCATTTGTTTGTATTCTTCATCAACATTAACATCATACCCCGATGGTAATTTATAATCTTTAGGCTGCATTACATATTCTTTAGTCATTATTTATCCTCCTTTTTAGTTCCAATTAAAGAATTATATCTATCTTTAATTTGTTGTTTAACATTTTCCAATTGAGTTTCATAATTCTGAATATTTTCCCAAGCATAATCTAATCTACTCATACCTTCTTCGTAAATTACATCTTTTACTCTACCCATAATTTTATTCCAGGTATTATATTTGTTAAAGAATTGTCTAATATTATGTTTATCTGTTTTACCAGTTTTATAATCATAAGTATCAGCATGATAAAATAGAATTGCTGTTGCAATCTGATCAATTGATAAACCACCAACTGGTCTTATTGTAATGTATTCTAAGTACTCACCGTTTTTTGCTAATTTAGTAGCCATATTATATCCTCCTTGTTAAATTATATTCTTTTAAAACCAACGTCAGCTACAACGTAACTTACAGTTCTATACCCATTACCGTTTTCACTTGGGTAACAAATTTCCATTACATCACCAACACAAGTTGATCTAGTATCAACGTTTGGACACATAGTAAACTTACCGTCACTTTCATAGTTACAAGCAAGTTCTACTTGAGCATTTTTAACCCAAGACTCTTCAATATTTTGAGTTAAACTAAACAAATTTTCCATTACTTGTGTAGGCTCTGCATATGGATTTTCAGGTATGTAAGACGCAACGTGATCTCTCTCGTCTTTTCTAAAAGCGTTATGAATTAATCTTACTTGCTCGATTTTATATTTATCAAAGTTAATCATATTATTTATCCTCCAGGTTAATTATCTTATGTAGTTAGTTAACTTATACGAAGCCCATTGCTTCGCAGCATTTATTAAAACAGGAAAGTGTATTGTAATCTCGTTTACAAACTTAGTTGTTACATATTTCCAGTTGTCGTCATTAATAACAGAATCATAGTTACTGTAATCATGTCTTATAAGTCTTAACTGATCATGATGATTTTTAAATTTGATTTTGTTATAATCTTGTTTAGTCATATTTATTTTAATCATTATATCCTCCA
>Ga0209929_1000177_pt1 | contig 24086 bp, 40 predicted proteins | sample SalPon2_C_H2O_MG_2_FD_185731 | JGI IMG/M metagenome (GOLD analysis project Ga0209929, IMG submission 185731) | Salt pond water microbial communities from South San Francisco under conditions of wetland restoration - Salt Pond MetaG SF2_C_H2O_MG... ... | reverse complement strand
TAGATTCTACCCTCTGCAGATTATTGATAACGAGCAGTATGGGCACCCGGAGCTTAAGAATACAGTCAAACATCAAGAGCTTGTGAAGTATCTTGAATCTCTTGGTGCTCCCTTTGATGTGCGTGATTATCAGTACGATGCTATCTCACATGGCATCAAGAACAAGCGCTGTATTCTTCTCTCTCCTACAGGTTCTGGTAAATCTTTTATCATCTACAACCTCATGCGGTGGTACTTGGACAATCACGAGCAGAAAGTCCTTGTGATCGTGCCTACAACATCTTTGGTTGAGCAGATGTATAAAGACTTCGCAGACTATGGCTTTGATGTAGAAGATGCTTGCCATAGAGTCTATTCAGGCAAAGACAAGAACACAGAGAAGCGTATTATCATCTCTACATGGCAGTCTATATACAAACTGAGTGGGGACTGGTTTCATCAGTTTGGTGCAATCTTCGGGGATGAGGTTCACGGGTTCAAGGCTAAGTCTTTGTCTGGAATCATGAACAAAGCTAAGAATGCAGAGTATAGATTCGGTACAACAGGAACTCTAGACGGCACTGAGACTAATAAGCTGGTGCTTGAAGGACTGTTTGGGTCTGTCTACAAAGTCACCACCACTGTAGAACTACAGAAGAAGAACACACTGGCAGGACTAGACATCAAGGTGATGCTTCTAAACTATCATAATGATATCTGCCACTGGATGCAAAACAAGACATACCAGGAAGAAATTGACTATATAGTTACAAACGAGAAGAGGAACAAGTTTATTACCAACTTAGCATTATCTCTAGAAGGTAATACACTTGTTCTTTTCCAATATGTAGAAAAGCACGGCAAAGTGCTGTACGACATGATGACGGAAAAGGCAGAGGATGGGCGTAGAATTTTCTATGTCTCGGGTGAGGTAGACACTGCGGACAGAGAACAAATCCGTGGTATCGTGGAGAAACAGAAAGATGCAATTATCGTCGCTTCTCTTGGAACTTTTTCTACTGGTATTAATATACGGAATCTCAGCAACATTTGTTTTGCTTCGCCATCGAAGTCTCAAATCAAAGTCCTCCAGAGTATCGGCAGAGGACTGAGAAAGTCTGACGATGGTAGAGACACAACGCTCTACGACATTGCTGACGATTTTCATGTAAAGAGTCATAAGAACTTTACTCTTCGCCACAGTGCAGAAAGAATAAAAATATATACTAAAGAAGGCTTTCAATATAAGATATACCCCATCAATTTAAAACAGGAAACATTATGAACATCAAGCAAATTAAACTTGTCACGGGTGAAGAAGTAGTTTGCGAAGTTGTGTCTGAAGATGAGTGGGAGATTGTTATTCGGAATGCAGTGACTATCGTTTCTAGGGCTGCTCCTCAGGGCTATAGATTCTATACTTTCCGTGTGTTTATGGTTTACCAAGAGTCCAATGATAACCTTATCGTTCTGAGACAAGACAAGCTTGTCTCGTATGCTCACCCCACAGAGGATCTTCTTCGTGAGTATGCAAAAGCAATTATTGAGTTGAATGATATTGATGAAAAATTGAGCCTCTCTAACAAAGAGGCCGATGATATGTTTTATGGTGGTAATGTAGATTCTGCATCTAATGTGATCCCATTTAAGATTCATTAATATTCAACCTCCCCCTAAGAGACTTAGAGATTATATCACATTTATTATGTCCTGTCAAATGTGTTGACAAGAACTATAAAATAGTTTATAATAGTTGGCATATATTAACTGAGAGTGTGAAATGAAACCAAAAGACAGACCACATTATGTAAACAACAAAGAGTTTTCTCTAGCTGTTGTTAAGCACTGCGAGAAGGTTCAAGCTGCAAAGAAAAACAATAGAGAGATTCCTATTGTTCCCAACTATATCGCAGAGTGCTTTCTCAAGATCGCTGAGGGTCTCTCCCATAAGTCCAACTTCGTTCGCTACACTTATCGTGAAGAGATGGTGATGGACGCTGTAGAGAACTGTCTCAAAGCCATTGAGAATTATAACATAGAAGCAGCGACTCGTACAGGGACTCCTAATGCGTTTGCTTACTTCACTCAAATTTCTTGGTATGCTTTTCTTCGTCGCATCAACCGTGAGAAGAAGCAGCAAGACATTCGTTTGAAGTATATTGCAGAAGCTGGCATTGAACAGCACATTGAGACTGGTGATGAAGATGCTGACTGGAGCAATGTGGTTCCTTTGGTTGAAGTTCTCAAGTATCGTATTGATGTGGTGAAAGAAGCTGACGAACACTTCAAAGAATATGCGAAAGAAGAACGAAAGCGCCGCCGGCGTACTGTCAAGGCTGATTCTGATCTCTCTGATTTCTTGGTAGACTAATATGAAAATTGCTATTATCTCTGATACTCATGCGGGTATCCGTAACTCTTCTGATATCTTTATGGAGTACCAAAAGCGCTTCTATGAAGAAGTGTTTTTTCCGTATCTCTTAGAGAATAACATCACCAACATCTTGCATCTTGGTGACTACTACGATAACCGCAAGACGATTAATTTCAAAGCACTCAACCTAAATCGTAAAGTCTTTCTAGACAAACTGCGAGAGTATGGCATTCACATGGACATTATCATCGGTAACCATGATATGTTCTACAAGAACACTACTGAACTGAATGCATTGAAAGAGCTTCAAGGTCACTACATGAACGAAGTTAATCTCGTTCTAGAGCCTCGTGTGATGAACTACGATGGTCTCAAGGTTGGTCTGGTCCCGTGGATCTGCGCTGAGAATGAACAGAAGTGCATGAACTTCATCAAGTCTTGTGATGCTGACATCATCGGTGCACACCTAGAACTAGCTGGGTTTGATATGCATCTTGGCATGCCTTGTATTGATGGGATGAATCCTGAGCTTTTCAATCGCTTTGAGATGGTTCTGTCTGGTCACTTCCATACCAAGTCGTCAAAGGGCAATATTCACTATCTTGGCTCGCAGATGGAATTCTTCTGGAATGATTGTAATGATAAAAAGTATTTTCATGTTCTAGACACTGAGACTCGGGAACTGACCGCTGTTCACAATCCCTTGACAATCTATGAGAAGATTTACTACGACCACGAGAAGATGGGCAACTTCAAGTTCAAAGACATGCGCTATCTTGACAATAAGTTTGTTAAGCTGGTTGTGGTCAACAAGGGTGACCATTATGACTTTGAGCGATTCATTGATCGTATTCAAGCCCAGAAGATTCATGAACTGAAGATTGCCGAGGACTTCAAAGAGTTTCTTGGTGATAATGTTGATACCGAAGAGATTTCTGTTGAAGATACCGATCAGTTGATGTATAATTACATTGATGCTGTACAGACAGAACTGGACAAGAATCGTATCAAAAAAGAGATTGCTGACCTCATGATCGAGGCTCAGACACTGGAGATTGCATGAACGGTAAAAAAGCAAAGATGCTTCGCCGTAGTGGCAAGCTTGACAAGAAAACTAAAAAGATGTATAATAGTCTCAAACCTGACGACAAGCATATGCTGTCTCAGATTTACGAAGAGATTTCTAAAAATGGGAAGTAACTGGCATGGCGGAAAAGGAAGCAAACCCCGACCAATCAAAGACCAAAAGCAGTTCGACGATAACTGGGACAGAATCTTCGGTAGGAAGAAACCTCCTGTCGGTGATGAACTACGGGAAGACAGTGCAATACGTCTATAGTGATGGGTCAGTACATACAGTGAGAGTTGGATAATGCGTAATCGACATGGTGTAGAATATAGTTTTGTGAAAGTTGGCGATAACCTGTATCGCTTTGATATGTCCGAAGAAGGCATGGAGTATATGCGTCTCGGCGGTAAAGACGGTCAAGAGGGCATTGACTATCGTGATCTGGGCATGTTTGATCCGAGTGGCGGTCCTTATGTCGCAGTTGGAGAGCGAATCTACTGGGACGAGATTCAGGGCGCAACCGAACATCAACCGTTGACGGTGAAGCGGATCTATAAAGAGGAAAGTTTCTTTGTGGAGGTAGAGCAATGACTCTGACACTGGTGTAATATCAGTAGACTCAAATGAGTTAGCTCGCAGTAAAGCTGGTCGAAAACAAATTGAGGCGTTAGGTCGCCTTTCTGAGGAAAAGGGAAAAGGATGAACCGTTTAGAAATCTTCGAAGAAGTATATAGTAAGGATTATGTGTTTACCGAAACCGAACTAAGCCGTTTACAACAAGTCGCCGAGTTGATTGTTAGGGAATGTGCCGAGGTTGTTCAAGAAGGTAGATGGATGGTTCCGCCAACTCAAGAGCAATTGGCTAGAAGCATTAAACGACATTTCGGAGTTGAAGGGTGAAAGAATTGATCGAAGGCTTAGACGAACTGCGTGAAGCACAACAGAAAGCACATGCTGAGTACGAAGCTAAGAACGATGCATGGTGGAACGGCCTCACCGAAGAAGAACGAGAAGATGCTTTCTATGCTGTTATCAAACGTATGTACAAAGCAGAAGCTGTGGACAAAGGCACTTATCGTTACGCACTGTATGATGTATTTGGCTTTGATCCGGGCATGTATGGTCGTGGTATGGATTGTGGTTATTTTAACTTGCACAACATGCTTTTCGATGCGTTTGAGCTTGAGGCAATGAAAGGTGTAAATCGTTTTGAAGTAATTGACGACACAGGACGAGCATACACTAAGTATCTCAAAGATGATGAGCGTGTCAAGTTTGGTCTACAAGATGATGACCGTACACTGAAAGTGTTTATTGATAATCATATGTGGAAGGAAGAGTGAGTGATGTTCGATAAACTGCGACGACAATTAGACGATGCATACCGTGACTCTGGCATGACGGTAGGGTTGCCCACAGTTAAAGTAGATGCCAGCCAACTCAAGCATCTACTTGATCATTATGATGCACTGAACAGCAAAGTTTCTATTACAGATGAAGAGCATAAACTCTTTGAAAAACTCAAAAAGATATGGTTTCATGCTAAGGCAGAGGAGACGGGTACGTTTTTTATCTGTGGCGAATTAGGGAAGAAAGATGCTATGGGACTACCCCAGCATATTCTAGTCTGTCCTGCTTATGGATTAGATGGCATGGCAATCTATACAATGAGTAGACCTTATTCAGCACCGGAGTGGTGAATGGTAAATTATAGTACAAACTGGATGGGTCCAATTAACCAACAATGGATCGAAGAACACGGTGATTGTTGGAGTGCTGGACGCATCGACATTTACGGCGTGCCTGGTGAGGATTATCCTATAGAGTATGGACTTCCTATTATGCACACTGAAGATTGGAACGCTTTGAGTGATTTTCTTTGGGATTTAACAACACCAGAGAAATTATCGTACGATGAACTTGTTTATATGTTTGAATACGAGTATGGCAAAAAGATTAGGTGGTGGAAAAATGACAATGCCGATTGAAAGAACGCAAGCAGTGTTGCGAGTCGAACGCTTTCTGCTTGACTTGCGAAACCCTAAGAAGTATCCTCGTGTACCTAAGGCAGTTCGAGAAGAGGCAAGTCGTTTGCTTAAGCACTATCCTTCGCAGTTTGAAATGATGTATATTGATGAGAGTTTTGAACCTCTAGAGAAAATAGATTATGAGCGACTACTACCCCGATAGTTGGGTTGTTCTCAAAATAGAATACCAAGGCAACACCATCTACAAACTGCTCGCCGGATTGAGCGGGGGATATACGCAGGGCGATAGTTGGCGCATGAATAGCGGTATTACCAAAGTAACGGAAAACGGTAATTTCTTAGAGTTCTGGGGGTATAGCGGCAGTTGTTATGTTTGCCCCAAAGATGCCTATCGCTTGACAATGGCTAGTGCTTCAGTGTATAATAAACTGAATGAAAACTTTGGTGTTGAAATGATGCCAGAAGATACTGATTGGATGAATATGGAGTGGTTTGATTATGATAGAAGGTAAAATTGATTTTGATGCTAGCATTTCTATTGAATCAAATGGAAAGGTTAATCTGCATCTCTATATGGGAGAACGTTCTTGCGAACCAGTTGTTGAAGGGGGTGTGCATCTAAACGTTTTGATTGATGATATTCTCGATTCATTTATTAGTCCGCAAACGAAAAAGATTGCAGACTATCATATGGAAGAAGCACAACAGCTTGTCGCAGAACTTAAGTCTGCGGTAAAATACGCCAAACGGCGAATCAAGGAATTGTCATAGAGTATGATTAAATTTCAGAAACTCCGGTGGAAGAATTTTCTGTCCACCGGTAACAACTTTACTGAGATTGATTTTCAAGAATCTCCCACTACCCTTATCGTAGGGCACAATGGCTCTGGCAAGTCTACCTTGCTGGACGCTTTGTCGTTTGCTCTGTTCGGTAAGTCTCATCGCAAGATTTCTAAGCCTCAGCTAGTAAACTCTATCAATAACAAGGGTCTGCTGGTCGAGGTAGAATTCTCTATTGGTAGCAGCAAGTACAAGATTGTTCGTGGCATGAAGCCCAATAAATTTGAGATTTGGGTCAATGGTAACATGCTCAATCAAGACTCGCATAACAAAGAGTACCAGTCTGTTCTTGAGAAGAACATCATCAAACTGAACCATAAATCTTTTCATCAAATTGTAGTCTTGGGTTCGTCTTCTTTTGTGCCCTTTATGCAGTTGCCTGCTCAAGCACGGCGTGAGGTGATTGAAGACCTACTTGACATCAATATGTTTTCTAAGATGAATCAGATTCTCAAAGAGAAGATTGCGGTACTCAAGGAGGATATTCGACAAAATGCTCATTCCACCGAAATCGTTAAGACGAAGATTAATGCTCAGAAAAAGTATCTTCGTGACCTTACCGCAATTAACTCGGCATATCGTAAAGAGAAAGAGGATTCTATCTCCGCAGCACAAGAAGAGATTAATACGATCCAATCGCAGAACTTCAATTTATCTTTACAGATTAGCGATATCCTACCGTCCACGGAAACTAGTCTTACAAAAACAAGAACCCAACTTTCGCAGCTGGTTGATTTTGATACCTCGTTCAAGACAAAAGCAAAAACCATTGCAAAAGAAATTAAGTTCTTCTCGGAGAATGATGATTGTCCCACCTGCGGACAGGAAATTGATGCGGAGACAAGAGATAAAAGGACAACTGAGGGTAAGGTAAAGGCAAAGGAACTTGCTGAAGCAATGTCTAAGGCACGAGAGCAGTTGGAAAAGCTTGGTAATGATGAGTCTGCTCTCAACAGTCAGATGGATAGGATTCGTGAATGGCAAAACACTATCAATAGTAATAACCATACCATTTCTCGTTTGCAGAAAAACATTGCTCAGATACAAGAAGAGATCAATGATCTTATCACAAATAATGATAGTCTAGAAGAGGCGAATAAGCAGCTAGAAGAACTGAACCAGCAGATTCATGAACTGCAAGATGTGAAGTACAAACTGCACGAGGACTTCTCATATCAGCAGGTGTGTTCTGAACTACTGAAAGACACTGGTATCAAGACGAAGATCATTAAGCAGTATCTGCCTGTGATCAACAATCTGACTAACCAGTATCTGCAGATTCTAGATTTCTTTGTTCACTTTGACCTAGACGAGTCTTTCACAGAAACGATTCGCTCTCGACATCGTGACAGTTTCTCCTACGACTCTTTCTCTGAAGGAGAGAAGCAGCGTATTGACCTCGCTCTACTCTTCACTTGGCGTCAAGTGGCTAAGATGAAGAACAGTGTAGCAACCAACCTACTGATTCTAGATGAGACCTTTGACTCTTCTCTAGATGATGACGGTGTTGATAACCTGATGAAGATTCTTCACTCTCTTGGTGAAGACTCCAATATCTTTGTCATCTCTCACAAATCTGAATTGGAAGATGCTGCGTTTCAGAAGAAGATTCAGTTTGTGAAAGAAAAGAACTTTTCTAAGATGAAAGCCGCTTGACATTCTGTTTTGACTGTAGTATAATTCGTGTATCAATTAAGTGAGGATTCGTCATGGAATTATCTGATCGTACTATGCAAGTTCTCAAGAACTATGCAGCAATCAACCCTAACATTGTGATCTCTCAGGGTAAAGAACTGAAGACAGTCTCTGTGGCTCGGACTGTTTTTTCTAAGACGACTCTTGATGAAGAGTTTCCGTCTGGGTTTGGTATCTATGATCTTAATGAGTTTCTCAATGTACTCAATCTGGTTGATCGTCCCAATCTGAAGTTTGATAAGGATTATGTTGTCGTGGGTGATGCAACGGGTCGTTCTAAGGTCAAGTATTTCTTCTCTGACCCTGAAATGCTGACCTCCCCTAGCAAAGACATCGTAATGCCTGAGTGCGAAGTTAACTTCGTGCTAGATACTCGTACACTGAGTTCGCTGAAGAGTGCTGCTGCTGCCCTAGGGCACAGTGAGATTTCTATCACTCCAGCAAATGGTGCTGTCTGCCTCTCTGTGCTTGATAGCAAAGATGCAACCTCTAATGTGTTCTCGGTGGATGTAGATGGTTCATATGAGGAAGGTGTTAATTTCAACTTCGTTCTGAATGTGAACAATCTCAAGATTGTGAATGAAGACTTTGATGTAGGTATTTCATCTCGTTTGATTTCTCAATTCAAGAGCAAGCAGTCTGATATTGAATACTTCATTGCACTAGAAAAAACGTCAACTTACGGAGAGTAATAAAATGGCAGATGCAGCAAAGCAAGAAGATCACAGCAAGATGTACGAGATGGGCAACCGTGTTGCTCGTTCTACGATTGCAGTGATTGATACGGTCGTCCAGCGTGGCGGTTTCAAAGGTGAAGAACTTTCCACCATCGGTCAACTTCGTGACCAAGCAGTTCAAGTTGTTCAGATGGCAGAAGAGTTTCAGTCCCAGGGGGAGTAATCTCCCCCGCCCCATGCGCCCATAGCTCAATTGGATAGAGCAACAGCCTTCTAAGCTGTAGGTTCCAGGTTCGAGTCCTGGTGGGTGCGCCAATTGGAGGTACTATGTACTTGAAGCGTGAAAATCGTGGCGCAGAGATTCGAAAGCAAAACGAAGAAGAATGCGAAATGTATGTGGTTGATCTTTACGAGGATGACAATCTGCTAGAGAGCAAAGAACTTCCTGGTAAAAGCATCTATTATGCACAGGACACTGCAGAGAACTGGCTGAACGGTGTCCTCAAAACTAAGCGATTGTTGAACGAATAATGCAACTAAACATTTGCACAGGATTGCCTCGATCTGGCAGCACCGTACTGATGAATATCCTACAGCAGAATCCTAGGATCTTCACTTCAGGGACTTGTGTGCTTCCTCGTTTGCTCAAAGACTTGCTAACCCGAGTCCGAGTGAAAGAGGAATTCCTGGCAATGAGTCAGAAGTCTTCCGACAAAGCACTCTATGGTTTTATTCGAGGATCTGCTCTTGGGTGGTACTCTGGACTTACTGACAAACCTGTTGTGTTCTCTAAGAGTCGCTACTGGTCTGAGTTTCTGCATCTGTTTCCTGATGCTAAGATTCTTGTGACTGTTCGTGACCTACGAGACATCATTGAGAGCTTTGAGAAACTAGAAGGAAAGACTCTAGCAACGCACACATATACTGATGACAATACTGTTGTGGCATCTATGACCATGCAGGAGAAGTTTCAGTATTATGTGAATCGAATGAATCCCATGAATGCAACTCTGAGGACTGAGATTCCTCGTTGCATGGATTTATTTGAAAGTGGTCGTGTTATGTTTTTGCGATATGAAGACTTTACCAAAGAACCAGAGCATATGTTGAAGAAGATATATCGTTTTCTTGGTGAAGAATATTACGAGCACGATTTAAGTAATATTGAATTAAATGATAATTACGAGCATGATAATGTATATTATGCCGAGAAGATTAGTCATGTAACTGATCGTGAGTTTCAATATTATAAAGAACCAAATAGACAATTACCTGATTGGTTTCATGAAGGGGTTGTAAGAGAGAATGAATGGTTCTACAATGCGTTTTATCCGCCGCTATAGCTCAGCAGGTAGAGCATCTGATTTGTAATCAGAGGGTCCCGGGTTCGATTCCTGGTGGCGGCACCATCATCCGACGAACGGGCATTGACTCGTTCTAGCTAGTCTGATATAGTGTTCATGACACTTAGGAGAAGACTATGCAAATTCTGCAAGAAGTGACTGACTGGAAAGATGTTCATTATAATCAACCAAATCACATTTATTTTGTCTCCCGCACGAAGCTAATAGGCTACATAAAAGAAGGCACTTTAGATATTATTCAACTAAAGACTCCTATGCCTTTCACTAAATCTCATCGTAAGTTCAATAAACTTTCAGAGGCTCAACTTAAGAAGTTATTAAAATGCTCCCTGATGTAACTTCCACTGTCCCTGTGACATATACAACACAAAGAACCTTGATCAATGTTTCTCCCGGAGAAGAAGTCGGAGAGAATAAGTACACTGAAGTCACTTTTGATACTATCGTTTATGATAAGAACGGACAAGTTGATCCTGTTGTTAGAGTAAACAAGGTAGACTACTATGCTTAGAATTTGGCTTTCTGCATTCGGTTTCATTCTTTTTCTTCTTTTTCTTCTTTTCATTACGACACAAGACGATGTTCCAGTGAAAGGTCCTATGGGACCAATGCCTACGGGTGCTAACATTGTCATAGAAGAACCTGAACTGGAGCCAGTAGAAGAATCTGAGCATCAGAAGAGAGGGGTTGACACACCTAAAAATCGTCAATGTCTTGCAATCAACACATACTATGAAGCAAGAAATCAAAGCAAAGCTGGTCGCCTTGCCACGATGCAGGTTGTTATCAACAGAGTCTACAGCCATAAATTTCCTGACACTATCTGTGATGTCGTCACTCAGGGTCCGACATACACTAACTGGTTAGGCAATGAATGGCCTGTGAGAGATCAGTGTCAGTTCTCTTGGTACTGTGACGGCTTGTCTGACATACCAGTTGATGCTGAGACATTCTTTGAACTAGAAGAACTTATAGAAGTCTTTCTTTCTACTGATATGATTGATATTACTGATGGTGCGCTATATTATCACGCAGATTATGTGCTTCCGGTGTGGAGTCAAGACTATATAGTTACTGCAGTAATTGATAATCATCTTTTTTATCGTCCGTGAAAACTTGGAGGTTGATATGGATTTTGGACTTATTCTTGGTATTCTGGTAGTTGTTACAATTGGTGTGTACATTTGGCTAGCCCGTGAGAACGATAAGTTGGATGGTCTTGATGAGACTTTTCCTTCTGACTGCAGCGTTGATACGAAGCCCGAAGTAACGCCCGTTAATCCTGTGAAAGCTGAGGTTGTGTTTTCTAATGCAGTTATTGCTCCTGCTGTTACTCGGGAAGAACTTGAGTCTATTGAAGCAGCAGAAAACCCTGCTGTTGAAGAAGTTCTGACTCCGCCTCAAAAACCCAAGGCAAAGGCAAAGGCAAAAGCAGCTGCTGTTACTCGGGAAGAACTTGAGTCTATGACCAAGAAGCAGATTGACGAACTTGCAGTAAAGCACGGTGTTGAGCTTGACCGCCGTAAGACCAAGGCTGTTATGATTGACACTTTTTTGGAATCACTCTAAGGTAAAAGAAAATGCAAGCCGCTGCCCCTACGAGGAAAACTCGTAATTGGTATTCAGACTACCTACGGCATCCTACTGCTCAATATAAGATGACATTTATTGAGTATAAAAGGTTGCGTTCTGAGGGTAAAATCTGATATAATGAAGCTTATGGAAAAAATTTGGACAGTGTGGAAGTACGCAATCGGTAGTTACAGCGATGAGAAGACTGCCGATTATGATGATGTTGTCGCTGTGATTCGTTCTGTGTTCGTGACTGTGAATTTTGTGACATGCTTCTTTATCATGTCAAACATCATTCACAATTGGTGACTACTATGTTATGGAGTAATTTATGTCTAAAGAATTTCTATGGGTTGAGAAGTACCGTCCTCGTACTGTTGCAGAGACGGTGCTTCCGCCTGCCCTGAAGAAAACCTTTGAGAATATTGTTGCTGGCGGCGAACTGCCTAATATGCTCTTCAGTGGTACTGCTGGTCTAGGCAAGACTACAGTTGCTCGTGCTATCTGTGACCAGTTAGGACTAGACTACATTGTTATCAATGGCTCTGAAGAGGGTAACATTGACACCCTGCGAGGCAAGATTAAGCAGTTTGCCTCTTCGGTGTCTCTGTCAGGTGGCTACAAGGTTGTGATTCTAGATGAGGCTGACTATCTGAATCCTCAGTCTACACAGCCTGCTCTGCGTGGATTCATTGAAGAATTCTCTAAGAACTGTCGGTTCATTCTAACCTGTAATTTCAAGAACAAGATTATTGAGCCCCTACACTCTCGGTGCGGTGTCTATGAATTCAACTGCACCAAGAAAGAACTTGCGAAGCTGTCCTCTGACTTCTTTGTTCGCATGATTCATATTCTAGAGGACGAAGGTGTTGAGTTTAACAAGGACACTGCTGCTCAGCTTATCATGAAGCATGCCCCAGACTGGCGGCGAGTGCTGAATGAAGCGCAGCGTGGTTCTCTCTCAGGTACGCTAAGCACAGAGGTTCTGATTGGTGGCAATGCCAGCTATTCTGACCTCTTCAAGGCTCTCAAGGACAAAGACTTCAAGAAGATGCGTTCTTGGGTTGTGAACAATATGGACACTGAGCCTGCTGCTGTCTTTCGTGGTATCTATGACGCCATGAGCGAAGCTGTTGCTCCTCAGTCTATTCCCCAGCTAGTTCTCATTCTGGCTGATTATCAATACAAGAATGCATTTGTCGCTGACCATGAACTGAATCTGGTGGCATGCATGACGGAGATTATGGCAAATGTCGAATTCACCTAAGTATGCTGTAATGATTCCTCTTGAAGAAGCATGGCTGTATGTGACCGAAGGAGACAGCAAGTTTCAACTTCGGACTAAACTCTTTGACTCTTTTGAGGAAGCAAAGAAGCTCGGTGAATTGTATGGCGTTTACAAGATTGTGGAGTATAACGAATGACTAGGGTTGCTTACGATTATCAAAATGATGTTGAAGAATTTATGAAGGCATGTGGGCAAGATGTCGTCTATGCTTCTGAGCGTGGAGTAGAGAACTTCACTGAGCAAGCTGAACTGTACAAGAACCTTATTGTTGAAGAGTTTCATGAGACGATTGCCGCTTTTGCTGACAAGGACATCGTAGAGGTTGCTGATGGTCTGGCTGATATGGTCTGGGTAATCATGGGTCTTGCTTCTACTCTGGACATTCCTTTTCATAAAGTCTGGGACGAAGTCAAAGCCTCTAACATGAGCAAGACAGTCAAAGGCAAAGTCAAGCGGCGTGAGGATGGCAAGATTCTAAAACCTGATACATACTTTAGACCAGACATTCGTAAGGCAATGGATTTACATGAAACTAACTAAATGGAATAAAGCCCATATGGAGGCTGCTGAGATTTACGCTCAGCTATCTTCTGCAAAGAGACTTCAAGTGGGCTGTGTGATTGCAAAAGACAATCGCATCATCAGCATCGGTTACAACGGCATGCCTTCTGGTTGGGATAACTGCTGTGAGCATCTAGACTACTTAGACGGCAAGTTGACTACTAAGCGAGAAGTTCTGCATGCTGAGACAAATGCAATTGCTAAGCTGGCGCAAAGCACTGAGAGTGGCAAAGATGCAGAACTCTATGTGACTGTCTCTCCATGTATTGAGTGTGCTAAGCTTATTCATCAGGTAGGTATTTCTAAAGTCTTTTACAAGTATGAGTATCGCAACTGCAGCGGACTTGATTTTTTATCGCAGTGTGATATAATTGTAAGGCAGATTTCTGATGAAAGTTAGGGTCAATGACTATCCCTGGAAGCATTGGATAGTTGATGATTTTTTAGATGAGAATACTTTTCAACTGATTAAAGACAGTATTGTCTCTTTTCCAAAAGCAGAAGAAAACTCTAGAGTAAACTTCTTCTTTCGTGATCGTGGCTATCACACTATTCATAATATTCTGAGAGAGAATTTTTTAGAGTTTACAAAGACTCTGGGTGAAGACTTCACTAACACCACTGTGGGTGTTGAGTACATGAATGTAGGTAAGGGATTTAATTATGAAACACATTGCGATTCAAGTTGTAAGATATTCACGATTGTTCTTTATATTTCTGATCGTGGTAATGGTACAAAATTATATTCAAGCAAAGAAGTTTTTGAAAATGAAGTTGAGTGGAAACCAAACAGAGCAGTAGGCTTCTATAGGTCAGACAACTCCTGGCACTCTTACTATTCTGATATAAATGATAGAACTACAGTGAATATATTTGCGGATAAATTATGAGCCCATTTGACTTTCTGAATGCAATTAATGACACTAAAAAAGATTTGATGCAAGACCCTGATAACGAAAAGAAGTATGTGCCCTTTGTGGTCAATCGCAGTCTTTCATATTTTTCTGATACGATTCATGTCGCAAATGCTATGAATCAGTATCATCACCTTGACAATAAGTTACAATTCCAATTTCTTATAAATATCGTTAGGAAGCGTAAACGCTTCTCTAAGTGGATGAAGCCCACTGAGATAGATGATATGGAAGCAGTGAAAGAGTATTATGGGTATAGTAATGAAAAAGCCCGCCAAGTAATCCCTCTTCTCTCTTCTGACCAACTAACAATTATAAGAAATAAGGTGAGCAAAGGTGGAAGAAAATAACATCGTCGAATGGTCCCCAGCTAAGATGCTGGAAGTTACTCTGGCAGAACCAGATGACTTTTTGAAAGTAAGAGAAACTCTGACTCGCATTGGAGTTGCTTCTCGTAAAGAAAAGAAGTTGTTTCAGTCTTGCCATATTCTGCACAAGCAGGGTCGATACTTTATCGTGCATTTCAAAGAGTTATTTCTGTTAGACGGTAAAAAGTCTAATCTGGAATTGTCTGATATTCAACGTAGAAATACAATTGCAACACTGTTAAGTGATTGGGGTCTAGTTGAAATTCAGAACAAAGAAGTTTCTCAAGATCAGGCGCCGATGCGTCAAGTCAAGATTATTGGCTATAAAGAAAAGGATGAATGGGAACTCTGCCCCAAATACAATATTGGAAATAAGTGATGCTGAATATTTTTAAAGGAAAAGACGATTACATTGCTGATCGTCGACCTTTTTTTGGTAAACTACCTTTTCCTATTAGCGATCAATATAATTGGGATAGCCATATTTATTTAATGGATTCTCATCCAGAAGACGCTACTAGAGAAAAGAACGATAAGATGAAAGTCGAGCTTAATTCTTTTCATAGCAGACCGTCTGCACCTCAGTTTGCCAAAGATATTGAGCAAGAGATGCAAGACACTTTTTCTTTGCACGGAAATAAAATCACGAACATTGCTTTTGCTGGGTTTGGTAGAGAGAGCGGAAGTTACCCATGGCATAAAGACAGCATGGATGTTTTTCTTGTCCAGGTTCTGGGTCAGATTCGTTTTAGGCTAGAGGGCTTCAATAACGATGAGCCTATCTGGTTCAACCCCGGTGACTATGTGTGGATTCCTAGACAGACGCATCATCAGATTCTTCCTCACCATTCAAGAGTTACATTCTCATTTGGTGTCGAAGGCGATCCTGACCCGTCTATCTACTTCTAAGCAGGTCTTGAAACGATAACAATATCACCTTCAACCCCGGTGATTGTAAGAGACGTTCCATCTAGAGGACCAAAAACTTTACCTGAAGTTAAAGATTGACCAGAGAATCCTCCTCCAGAAACAGAGCCTCCGGAGCCTGAAATATAACTGCCGACAGCCGCAGAATCATAAGTGTATTCGCCACCAGCGTCACCAAATTCAGAGAAAAGAACTGAGATAAAACCTGTAGATGCCCATTTCATTTTATCTGATGCTGAATCGTATATCAGTGCGTCGCCATCAGAAGGTGTGCTAGTTGTATCATATGTAATTGTAGCCATTGACAAAAGATCCTAAAAAGTGTATAATACCCTCGTTTATTTAGCTAAATAAACATGGACGCAGCCTAGCTGGTCCACTTTTAATCTTGCTTAACTTAAGGAGATACAATCATGACTAACCATGATCTTTTGCCCTTTGCTGGGGCACTTCCCCGCCTCGTTGGTTTTGAGAACCTGCTTCGTGATATGGAACTACTTAGCAAACCCTCTAACCAACAAAACTACCCTCCGCACAATCTAGTCAAGTACGACGAGTACACCTATCAACTAGAGTTTGCACTGGCGGGTTTTGAGAAAGACGAGTTGAAGGTTGAGCATCACGGCACTGACCTCCACATTTCTGGTGAGCAGTCCCCTCGTGATGACGAACCCTGTGAGTTTCTTCACAAGGGCATTTCTACTAAGAAGTTCCGTAAGTCCTTCAAAGTCAATGAGCATGTGACTGTCGTTAGTTCGTCCTATACGAACGGCATCCTATATGTACTACTGAAGGTTGAACTTCCTGAAGAGAAGAAACCTAAGATCGTCCCGATTCAGTAATGGATCATGGTGCCCCTCCGGGGGCACCTATTGACTTTTCGTGATGAGCCATGTATAATGTATGTCATATTGAAATGGAGCATGCATGAATCAAATGAACTTCTATACCTCTGTCGCCCGTCAAGGTAATAATATCTTGATGCGTGGCTACCGGGCTGACGGCAAGCGCCTGCAGTCCAAGATTCCCTTCAAGCCCACGATGTATGTCCAGTCGAATACGAATCAAACCACCTGGAAAGGTCTAGACGGTACTCCTGTAGAGCCTGTGAAGTTTGACTCTATGTCGGAGACACAAGACTTCATTGCCCGATACGAAGGTGTTCAGAACTTCAAAGTCTTTGGCATGAACAACTATGTCTATCAGTATATTACTGAGATGATGCCAGACAAAATTTCTTTTAATCGTGAGTGGATTGATGTCTGCACGATTGATATTGAGGTCGCATCAGACGAAGGCTTTCCAGAGCCTAATGTAGCTGATCATCCTGTTATTGCTATCACTATGAAAACGCCGACAGGTCCCTATCGTGTTTGGGGTCTGTATGAATATGATGTCAAGAATTCTGATGTGATCTACGAGCGATGCACCACTGAGACTGAACTGCTGATGAAGTTTACTCAAGCCTGGGCGCATCGTCATCCCGACATCGTGACGGGCTGGAACACCAAACTATTTGATATTCCCTATCTGGTCAATCGTATCACCAAGGTGATTGGTAACGATACTGCCAAGAAGCTGTCGCCCTGGGGTATTCTGCGTGAGCGGAAAGCCTCTGGTATGAATGGCCGTGAGGAGAAATACTATGATGTTGTCGGCATTGAGCAGTTAGACTATCTGGATATCTTTCGTAAGTTTACTCTGAACACGTTAGGGCAGCAAGAGTCCTATCGCCTTGATCATATTGCAAATGTTGTTCTAGGAGAAAGAAAGCTATCGTATGATGAGCATGGCTCTCTTCACGCTCTGTACAAGCATGACTTTCAAAAATTCATTGATTATAATATCAAAGATGTTGAGCTTGTCGAGCGGCTTGACGAGAAGCTTGATCTTATCTCTCTTGTATTGACTATGGCGTATCGTGGTGGTGTCAACTATACAGATACTTTGGGCACCACAAACATCTGGGACTCTATCATCTATCGGGTTCTGAATCAGCGAAAGATTGCTTGTCCTCAGAAAGTAGAGAAAGCCAAGACTCAGTATCCTGGGGGATATGTAAAGGAGCCCCAAGTTGGCTCGCATGATTGGGTTGTGTCTTTTGACCTCAACTCTCTCTATCCAAACATTATCGTGCAATACAACATGTCTCCTGAGACTGTCATTGACGGAATCTACGAAAATGTATCAGTCCAATCATATCTGAAAGGAGAAGTTAAACCTGGGGGACTCGGATTACCTTTCTCTATTGCTCCTACGGGAGTTAGGTTCTCGCATGAAAAGGAAGGAGTAATTCCTAGTGTCATCAAGCAGTACTATGATGAGCGTCGAGTCATTAAGAAAGAGATGCTTACGGCTAAGCAAATCTTTGAGAAAGAGAAGACAAAGGAACTTGAGAATAAGATTGCTTCCCTAGATAACCAACAGATGGCAATCAAGATTCTGATGAACTCGCTTTATGGTGCGCTGGGCAATCGATGGTTTCGTTACTTTGACCAGAGAGTTGCTGAGTCCATCACGCTTGCGGGTCAGTTGTCAATCAAGTGGGCGCAACGTGCCGTTAACGAGGAGATGAATAAACTCCTTAAGACAGACGATGACTACGTTGTTGCGATTGACACTGACTCCTTATACATTCGGATGAACGATCTCGTCAAGAAGTTTAATCCGAAGGACCCCGTGAAATTTCTGGACAAGATATGTTCAGAACATTTTGAGAAAGTCTTAGAGAAGTCTTATGCAGAGCTTGCACGAGTTACTTCATCCTATGACAATCGTATGGAAATGGGGCGGGAGGTTATCGCAGACCGGGGTATCTGGGTTGCCAAGAAGCGATACATTCTGAATGTTCATAACAACGAAGGCGTCCAGTATGATAAGCCTAAGTTGAAGATTATGGGTATTGAAGCCGTGAAGTCTTCTACACCTCAGATCGTCCGAGATCGTTTTCAGGATGTGTTTCGAATTCTTGTTGGTGGTACTGAGCAGGAGACTCAGAAATTCATTCGGGAATTCCGTAGCGAGTTCTCTTCCTTACCTCCAGAAGATATTTCTTTTCCTCGTGGAGTCTCTGAGATCATTAAGTGGTCTGATCCTAGGACGGTGTATAAGAAGGGCTGTCCCATCCATGTGAGAGGAGCTTTGGTTTATAACAAAGCAATCAAGGACAATGGATTAGATCGCCGCTATGAGATTATCAAGAACGGAGAGAAGATCAAGTTTGTCTATCTGAAGGTGCCCAATCGTCTGAATGAAAATGTCATCTCTTATCCACTTTCTTTACCAAAAGAGCTTGACTTACACCACTTTATTGACTATAATAAGATGTATGACAAAACATTCCTGGATCCTCTGCGACCAATCCTGGATGCAGTTGGGTGGGAAGATGAACCAAAGGCGTCTCTAGAGGACTTTTTCGGATGAATCCTTTTCAAGGTCATAATTTAGAAAAATGTAGTGTGATTTGGCATGTGGTTTCTAGTGGTGACACTACTCATCTTAATCAAGGATATCTCGCTAGACTATTAGGTAGTTTCGTATACGAACTTACAAAAAGACACAGTGGTTTCACTTCTAAGTCTCTCTGCATCTTTGATGAAGGTGAGTGGAAGCGGAATACTCGTCTCAAAAAGACCAATGAACATTATCACTCAAGGCAGAGAACTGCCGTTGAACTTATCACTATGGTTCGTGATGGGGCAACATTTGAAGAAATGTGCCAGTTTCTCTACAAAACATCTGCTTGCCATCATGTATCGCCCGAAGAGAATCATCGTTTGTCTCAAATTCAAAACTGTGATCAATACAAAGACAAGACTTGGAAAGAACAATATGAGATTGCTGGTATAGAACTTGTCCCCTGTGAAAAAACCATTCGATATGTATGAATTAACTATATTCAAGAATCAGTTTGACAACAAGACTCATCGGATCATGAGCTTCGATGATTGGCAAGATTTTGTTGACTTGTTGTTTGGACTGTCTCAAAAGCGAGGTCAAAAAGGTGGTGGCAACAATAGTAGTCCTCTCATTTCTCCTGCTGTTTATACCAAGGGTACTACTCGGTCTAATCAAAATGTTGTTCGTTGGGGTGGTTGGGCTGCTGTTGATGTCGATGATTACAGTTTGGATAATCCAGTTTCTGGGTTGGGGCTAACGGTAAAAGATGATATTAACCTTCGTTTTGGGTCTTATGATTATATCTGCTACAGTACTGCTAGTAGCAAGGTTGATGCACCAAAGTTCAGACTCGTCTTTCGTCTTGACCAACATGTTGGAGCGGATAGAATCCGACATTTCTGGCACGCACTCAATACGGAACTTGACGATATTGGAGATAAACAAACTAAAGACCTTAGCCGCATGTATTACGTACCTGCGATATACCCTAATGCTCACAACTTTATTTTTCGTAATCATGGTGATCCTATTGCCGTTGATTCCCTACTTGATAAGCATCCTTACACTGAGCGTACTGGGAATTCTTTTCTAGACAGACTGCCGCATGAACTGCAAAAAGCTGTTGTAGAGCATCGTAAAAAATCCCTACATAATACCAGTATTCGGTGGTCATCGTATCAAGACTGTCCGTATTGGCCGAGAATGCTAGCAGTCGAGTATCAACAGATTAATGGCACTGGCTGGTATCATAAGATGTATCAGATTATGGTCGCTCTTGCTGGTAATGCTGTAAAGAATGGATACCCTATCACTGCAATTCAAATTGCTGAACTATGCAGACAATTTGACAAAGACACAGGAAACTGGTATAATAACCGACCTCTTGATAAAGAAGCAGACCGAGCGTTAGAATATATTTACAGGAACGGATAATGAAACATACAAAGATTTTAGTTACAGGTGCTGCAGGGTTTATTGGCTCTCAGTTGTGCAATAGGCTGATTCAGTCTGGCTCAGAAGTTCTGGGTCTAGACAATATGAACAGCCACCTCTATGACCCAATCCTCAAGGTTGCACGAGTCCAAGAGTTTCGTCTGAATCTCAATGTGGTAGACTTGAGAGACTATGATGCTCTGGAGAAAGAACTTGTCGCTTTCAAGCCTGAGATCATTGTTCATCTGGCTGCGCATGCAGGTGTGCGAGACTCGTATGGTCGAGAACTAGAGTATCACGGAAACAATATCGACGGAACTCAGAATCTGATCAATGCGTGTCGTAAGCACTTGCCTGATACTCGTATTGTCTATGCGTCTACCTCATGCATCTATGCAGGCTCTCCTGTGCCCTGGCGTGAAGATCGTGTTGTAGGTATGCAGTTGAATGCATACGGTTGGACAAAGCGAGCAAACGAATGTCAGTTTGTTGGCTCTGGTCTGAATACTACAGGCTTTCGATTCTTCACTGTCTATGGTCCCTGGGGTCGACCTGACATGGCACTCTTCAACTTCACGAAGAAAATACTTGACGGCGAAGAGATTGAAGTGTATAATTATGGCAAGATGAAGCGAGACTTTACCTATGTTGAAGACATTCTTGATGGCATAATGATTGTTCTTCAAAACAAAGATATTGCACCCGGTGAGATTTTCAATATCGGTAATGGCAAGCAAGTTGATCTGATGGACTTTGTTCGTGAGATTGAGAAGAACTGTGGTCGTGAAGCAAAGATCAAGCTTGCACCCAAGCACCCTGCAGATACTCTAGAAACATGGAGTGATGTAAGCAAGCTTGCTGCACTTGGTTATGAGCCTAAGGTAGATGTAAAAGAAGGTATTAAAAACTTTTTCGATTGGTATCGTTGGTATCACGGAGTAAACTAATGGCAGATGATTTTGAAAAGTATGTTCCTCCTGCAGAACCTGAGCAGAAGAGAGAAAACAATACTGTGTCTGAAGCGAATCCTTTTCGCTTAGGTATTGTTGGTCATGGATTTGTTGGTAAAGCAGTTTCTTATGCTTTTCATAATCCTTTGATCGAAACTTTTATTGTAGACCCAAAGTACGATACCACGATTGATCAGCTATTGGATTTTAATCCAGAGTGTACATTTATCTGCGCACCGACGCCTATGAATCCAGATAGTGGATTTGTAGATGCATCTATTGTAGAAGATGCCGTATTGAAATTACTAGAGCATACTGATAGTCTTGTTGTAGTAAAATCAACAATTACTCCGGATGTGATAGATCGAATTTTGAATTCTGTATTTGATGATTCTCTTATTCGTTTTATCTACAATCCTGAGTTTTTGACAGAAAAGTCTGCTTGTGAAGATTTTGTAAATGCAGAGTTTCATGTCCTTGGTGGTCATCCAGATGCATGTCATAAACTTGGTAATATTTACAACTTTTTTAGTATTTGTAGAAGCGATGACTTTGTTATCATGTCTCCGCAAGAAGCATCCTTTGTAAAGTATGCGATTAATTCTTATCTTGCACTAAAACTTACATTCTTTAATCAGTTATATGATCTTGTAAATTATCAAGCTTGTAGTTATAATGTAATCTCTAGAACTGTAGGGAGAGATCCCCGTATAGGTATTGGTCATACTCGGGTTCCTGGCTATGATATGAAACGAGGATATGGAGGAGCTTGTTTACCTAAAGATATCTCTGCTTTCTTAAAGTTTTCAGAAGCTGAAGGTCGAGACGGTTCTACTGTATCATTTGATCTTTTAGAAAAGGTCATTGAAATCAATAATCGATATCGAAAAGATTATGAAGTAGATGAACGTGAGAAAGTAAATAATATTACATTTGGAGAAAAAGATGAGCATAATGGACAAACTGAAGAAGAACAGCAAACTCAAGACAACGGAAGTTCTGTCTGAGAGTAAATTCTTCACTGAGAAAGATATGGTCCCGACAAATGTGCCTATGGTAAATGTGGCACTGTCGGGTTCTTTTGACGGTGGCGTTACTCCGGGTTTGACTGTTCTTGCTGGACCGTCCAAACATTTTAAAACTTCTTTTGCTCTGTTGATGGCAGGAGCATATCTGGAGGCAAAGAAAGATGCTGTACTCTTATTCTATGATTCAGAGTTTGGTTCACCCCAGTCTTATTTTGAACAGTTTGGAATTGACACTTCTAGGGTTCTGCATACTCCTATTACGAATGTAGAAGAACTGAAGTTTGATCTAATCAACCAGCTAGAGAACCTTGAGCGTGATGATGATGTCATTATCGTGATTGACTCTATCGGTAACTTGGCGTCAAAGAAAGAACTTGAAGATGCCATGAGTGAGAAGTCTGTTGCAGATATGTCTCGGGCTAAGGCACTCAAAGGGTTGTTCCGTATGGCAACTCCTTATCTTGCAATGAAGAACATTCCGATGCTAGCAGTGAATCACACATACAAAGAGATTGGTCTGTTCCCGAAAGATATTGTCGGTGGTGGTACGGGCATTTACTATTCGGCAGATAACATCTGGATTTTGGGTCGTCAGCAAGACAAAGTGGGAACTGAGATCAAGGGTTATCATTTCGTGATTAATGTGGAGAAATCTCGTTATGTTAAAGAGAAATCTAAAATTCCTATTTCAGTTTCTTGGGAGGGCGGTGTGCAGCGTTTTAGTGGGCTTCTGGACGTTGCTCTTGCTGGCAATTATGTTGCTAAGCCTTCTGTTGGTTGGTACCAGCGAGTTGATACGAGTACTGGGGAACTGGTCGGACCTAAAGTTCGTCAAGCAGATACCCTTGATGAGGAATTCTGGCAACCGATTCTCCAAGGGTCCGATTTTCCGGAATTTGTAAAGAAGCAGTTTCAGATTGGTCTGCCCACTCAAGTCGATCCCGATTCTATTGTAGAGCAAGATGAAGACGGTTAATCTAGACAAGGTATGCGAACACATTGATTACCAGATGATTCCTGTTGAGGAAGCTGAGAACGATCAAGCGTGGCAGATTCGCATTCTTCGTGGGCAGTTTACTGAGTCCATCATTCGTTACGGCAATGTTTCGTTTGATGGTACTCGGGACTGCTTGACTTTTAATTTCACTGTGATATACTCTCCTGATGAAGAATTGACTTCTGATAATGTTGAGTTGCAAGAGTTTGCTGCTGACATTCTTGAGGATATTTTAGAGACTGCTCATGCAGAAGGATGGTTAATCACTGAGGATAGGAATGGAAATCAATCTTGAACAAACGATCTTACGCAACCTTCTGACGAATGATGAATACGCTCGGAAGGTTGCTGCTTTTCTTTCACCTGAATACTTTCAAGGGGTCTATCAAAACTTATTCAAAGAATTCACCAAGTTCATCGCCAAGTACAATAAGCTACCTACTCAAGAATCTTTTAAGATTGAGATTGATGAGGGTGATCGGCTGAATGAAGAACAGTATCGTCACGCTGTTGAGATCCTGCCCAATATCTTCACGCCAGAAGCCGAGAACCTTGAGTGGTTGATTGATCGTACTGAGAAGTGGTGTCAAGACAGGGCTGTCTATAATGCCGTGATGGAGTCTATCACGGTGATTGACGGCAAGCACCCTACCCTCACCAAA
>Ga0209929_1000176_pt1 | contig 24480 bp, 19 predicted proteins | sample SalPon2_C_H2O_MG_2_FD_185731 | JGI IMG/M metagenome (GOLD analysis project Ga0209929, IMG submission 185731) | Salt pond water microbial communities from South San Francisco under conditions of wetland restoration - Salt Pond MetaG SF2_C_H2O_MG... ... | reverse complement strand
AAGATGACCTACATTAACATTATTAACATACAATCTTAGATTTGACACGTGAGAATCATAAGATACAGCTACATGATAATTCGAACCTCCATTAGCATTACCACCATAAACTTCATTGATTCCTCCCTCAGTAGTGCTTACAACATAACCTATATTAGAATTAGATCCCACAATTCGTAACACGTAGTAATTATCTGCATCATCATATCGAGCAAATAGTGTTTGGTTTGAGGTCATTTGAGTTCCTGTGTCAGGACGAACCCAAGTGTCAAAAGTAAAAGAACTATCTTGCAAGTTAAAATCGTCTGAAGAAGCAATATCTAATACATCATCTGAACCGTCAAAAGTAATAAACGTATCTGTTCCATATGTAGTGTAGGTAGCAGCTCCTCCTGTTTTAAGGACTGTGTGAGCAGATTCACTTTCATCAGTTATATTAGATGTGAAGTTTAATAGTAGTTTTGTTGCTCCATTATCTGCAATATCAATTCCTCTGCTACCTAGAACTGTAGATGGCCATACATAGGCAGTGTCTTGTTGATATACACCTGAAACAAATACTTGAAAATCTGATAGAGAAGCTACATTAGTGCCCGCTGGCATTGCAAAAGTAACGGTATTTCCGTTTATAAGATATGTGTTTCCATCTACAACATCAGCCGCTGTATTAGAATACTCTTGAGCACGAGCAGAAAAAGTTGATCTTAGTGTACGTAACTTTGATGGAATTGAAACAGTTTGAAGAGTTAAGTTTGACGCATTTGGAGCTGTTACAAAAGTTACTGTAGCTCCTCCGTTAGATACAGAGTAACCAGTTGTAGCTTGTGTCACACCATCAGCAAAAGCTACAATTTCGCCTGAATGATCTGCAGTGCCAGAAAGATTGAATACTGTTTCTGCTCCAGTGTTATTGTAAGTTACTGTAGTAACTACTGGAAAAGCCGTAATAGGAGCTGTTGCATTATCTGGATACGTTGCCATTATTTACCCTTTCTCAGTGTCTTTTTAATTGAGCCATTGTTTCGTAAATCACGAGTGATAATATCTAGAATGATCTTATCGCCATTAATTTTTGGAGCCCCAACAGCAACATCTTTAGGAGCTCCTTGATTTGTCATGTTAACAGAAATGCTTGGAGCCTTTCCTGTAGCATTCATTTGATTTAATGCAGCACCTCCAATAGCTTTTGCAGCTGGACGACGAATTACAAACTCACCAGGCTCTAACAAAGCTGGTACTCTATCGCGTGAATTAACAGAACCGCCACCAGCCATGCGCATAATTTTGCCTCCTGATGCTTTACCTAGTCCAAGAGCTTGCCCAATAGCATTTTCACCTTCTGCTACATCTGATGCAAAGCCAAGAGCACCTGATATCTGTGAAATGGCTTGAGCAGTTTCACCGATCAATCCTGTACCAGCTATTAAGCTTAGTCCTTGTAAAGGAGTTGTTGGAGCTAATGATTCTATAAACTGTTGAGGAGCACCTTTAAACGCGTTGTTATACGCTTGTTGTAAACCTTGCCCACTCTTTTGATTATTTTGAACCTCACTCAAAAGACTTGGAGCTTCTTCAGGACCAAAGTCTCCAGGTGCGCCAATCTCACTAGCTATATTTTGCATAGTTTGGAAAGCAGATATTTGACTATCAGTATATCCTTCTGAAATAAGTGATGCAGCTTCTTCTGCCATTTGTTGAGCCTGTTGAGCATCTGCATTTAACTGATTCATTTTGCCTTCAGTGATTTGAGGAGTATTCATGTAGGTGCTACCACCCAATTTACCGATTATGCTATCGGTTACAGTTGGAGGACCAAAAGGTGTGGTTGAAACTAGTGAACCAAAACCTGTATCTGTAGCATTAGCAAAGAATCCTTGAGTTACAGAAGTTGGACCTATGCTAGAGCTTGGAGCAAAGGAGGTGATTGACTCTCCTGCTCCTGAAGAAAATGACCCACCAGGACTTGTGCTTGGTCCTACTCCTGTTGGTCCAATGCCTGTTCCTCCATAACCTATGTCAGCAGGATTGCCAAACCCCAGGCCTCCGCCAGCTGCTTTACTCTTTACTTTTGAGCCATAAGCATAAGCTATAATACGAGCTATAGGATCGTCTGAAACTCCAGCATTTAATTCTTGCAGTTTGCTCATGCCAAGCTTTTTTGCAGCTTCTTTACGAATTACATATTCACCAGGTTCGAGCATAGCCGCGACACGGTCGCGCTTCATAGATCCTCCACCAGCAAGATGTACTCGACCACCAGCTGCAAACAATCCGCCAACAAATTCTGCTATCGGAGCAGCAATAGTTTGGCGGAATACAGCTGATTGAATTTCACGAAGCATTGAGCCAAGCATATCTCTGAAACCTTTAGCTATGTTTTTGAATGTAAGATCGCCCTCAATTAGAGCTGTATTCAATTCCATCAAGCCGTTTTCGACATAGTTCATTACAATGCCTTTAGAAGCTGCGTAGGCAGCATCAATACGTCTTTGTTCAGATATTTCATAGGCTGCGCGGTCGCGAGCAATGCGAACAATCTCTTCAGCAGCTGTGCGTTCAATACCAACTTTTTCAAGTTGTAGTACTAAATTAGCTTCTGTTTGAGCTAATTCTTGGGATAAAAGCTTTTGTTTTGCTTGAGAAGTTAAATTAGTTGCGTCAAGTTCATCTAAAAGTGAATCTTGACGAGCTTCAAAGATTCTTACAAGAGAAGATTCAACTTCTTCGGTTTTTTGCTTGTTAATATCGATTAATATTTTATCAGCTTGAATTTGTGCCTCTGTTGCTTTTCTTGCTTCTTTGGCTGATAGCACTTGAATACTGTAAACTGTAGAACTATCAGTTAATAACTGCTGTAAGGCGGCAATATTTGCATCTACGTCAGCTGAAATATCAGATGCTTCAAAGTCAAACCCAACATCTCCGCCTAAAACACTAGCAATTTCAGCAAGACCTTCTATCAAAGAACCAAAGTTAGAGATAAACCCACTAAACACTGCAGCTTGTTGTTTTACTAACTCTAATTCAGCAATCTGCTGTTTCAAGGCAAGATCTCGTTGTAGTTTTGCAGCTTCTGCTGACTTTTTAGCAGCTGTTTGAGAAGCGGATGCAGCATTCCTTCTTAACTCTATCAATCCCTCCTCATCATTTAGAGCTTGTTGTTCGATCTTCGCTTGTTTTACTCTTGCCTGTTCTTGGGCTCTTAAGATTTCAAGTTCATTTATAATTCTTGCTTCAGCAATTACTCGTTCTTGTTCAATCATCATCGATCTTTGAGCAATATTTTCACGAGCATTTTGTGCCTCAACTTGTGCAAGAGCTTCTTGACGATCAAAAGCATTGTTAGCATTTCTAAATTCTACTTCAGCTACATTAAGTCGAAGCTGAACTAATTCACGTCGAGTAGAAATGCCTCTCATTTCTGCAGTTTGAAGAGCTCCTTGAGCTCTAGCCAGTGCTTGAGCGTCTCTACCTTCAGCTGCTGCAAATCCTATCTCGATTTGAGTTTTTGCTAAATCTTGACTTAACTTTAACTCTTGCCCTTTTAATGAGAGAAGTTCTTTTTGAGTGTTAAGAGTTGCTTCTAAAGCACTGTTTTCTATTTGTCTGAGTGAGATTCCTTGCTCTGTGATATCACGGTTTTGAAGAATAAAGTCACGCTCTCGCTCTGCTGCATTAATTCTGTTTTTTTGTTGTGCTGTTGTAAGAGCTGTGTTTGCTTTTGTAACCTGTAGATTAGCACGTTGAACTTCAATAGTAGATTGAGATATTTTTTTCTGCTTTTCTAGTGACTGATTTAATTTTTCTTGTTCTTGAGTAATTTTAATGATAGAGCCTAAGTAGCCTTTGATCAAAATGTCTCTAATTTCAAATATCTTTTTCTCATCAGCCTCAAGCTTTTCTCTATCAAAGACTCCACCTCCTCGTATTGATGCTTGTTCAAAATCAGAACGAATCTTTGCTGCTTCTGTAAATACAGAATTTACAACTTCAGAAAGATTTAATAAACGCTCTGAATCATTTTTGGCTATATCACCAAAAAGACCTACATCACCAGTAAAAATAGCAGAATCTGCTAAACCAAGCTCTCCTGAAAATGTTTTACGAAGTTGTTGTGCAAACTTATCAAGAGTCTGAAATCTATCATTTAATTCTTCAGCACGACTAACTGTTCCATCTAATGAATTGTTAATAAACTCTAAAAACTCTGCTTTAAAAGGTCCATCAGGTAAATCATCTATCTGTGCTCTCAAGTCATTAACTACATTATTAATTACTCCAAAGTCTTTTGCAGCTCTATCAGCACTTAATCTACCGCCTTCAAAATTTTCATAAAATTCTTGAACTTTTAGTGCTGCAGTAGCATAAGTTGCAGAGAGTGCTTTAGCTTCCTCTGTAAGAGAATCTATACTTTCTCCAGACTCAAGAACTGTTTGAGAAAAAGTTTCAAAAGTCAATTGTAAATCATTAGTATCTTTATTAATATTAAGAATACCTCTTGCAAAAGCTTTTTGAAGCTGTTCAATTTCTATCTCACCAGCCTCTGCTAGACGAGTAATTGCAAGACCAGCTTCTCCTGTAGGAAGCTGTAAATCACTTATAGCAACTTCAAGTGCTTGGATCTCTTTTTTTGTATCTTCAATTTGTTTGTCTTTATCAAGTAATCCAAAAAAAGTTCCTGTTCCAGCTTCTTTTTGGGCTGTAAGTCTTTCTAAATCAGCCTCTAAAACTTTGAGAGAGGTCTGTAAGTCCAATAGATCAGGACCAAATGCCCCAAAGTCATAGCCACCTTGTTCTCTTAATTTTATAGCTTCTTCGACTACTCCTGCAAATTCAGAGCGAGTTAACCCAAGCTCTTCTCTTAAGTCAGCTAAAGGTCCAGCACTAACAGAAGCAGCTGCGGCTCCAAAGTCTTTTAACCCTTTTTCAGCATCTCGCGAATCTTTAGTTAAGTTTTTAAAAAAGTCTGTTATGCCGCCAAGCACATCAACACCAAATACAGAACCTACTAGCTGAATTATACCAATAATAGCAAATATGGGACCAAGAACAGCTAAAACTGCATTTGCAGCTGCGGCTAAATTTCTCATGGCAGTAGCCGCAAGATTTAATCCAGAAGCTAATGCACTCGCAAATGGTCCTGCTGCTTTGAGCCTTTGATTGACTACTTTTTGTGACTGTTCTATTGCACCTAGTCTTTGTACAGATTGATCATATTGTTTCTGTTGTGATTCTGTTAATTTACCAGCGATTTTCTTTTCTTCATTTAATGTTTTTTGTAAGTTTAATTCATTTTGTTTTAAATCCTTTAAATCTCTTGCAAAGACCTGTGCCTGTTGTGTAGAAACTGTGCCTTCTGCAAAAACTCTTTTAATTTCCGCACCCGCAGCTCGACCAGCTCCTGGAAGAGCTCCACCGCCTACAAAAGCTTGACCTGCTGCTTGAAACTCTGGAGCAAGAGCTTTTGCTGTTCTACCAAAAGTAGTTAAACGCTCTGTTGCATTCACTAATCCTTGAGAAAGTTTTGTTAAACCTGTTGTAACAAATCCTCCAATACTGGCCCCTAGCTGATTAAACACTAAAGCACCAATAGCTCCTAAAAGTAAAAGTTTATTACCTAAATTTTGTCCTAAAAAGTCTGCAAAAGGTGCTAGAATGTTTGCAATAATATTACCAAATTTAATCGCAAGGTCAGCAAACTGCGCAGCTAGTCGTTGAAAAGAGGCAGTAGCATCTTCAGTAGAGATAATAACATCAGAAAAAGCAGCAGTACCATCGCCTATAACGCCGTTAGCAAATGCTTGACGACGTTCAAACGCAGTAAGAGTTGTTGTAGATTTGTTGAGAGACGCAGCATACTTTTCTACTGCAGGGTCAAGACGAGTAAAAATACCAAGTTCGTCTAAAAGTTCTGGTTCTAATTTGATTGTACCTCTAAAAACACGTTCAATAGCGTCAGGTAAGCTTCTACCTAATGTTCTTGAAGCTTTAAAAGCTACTTGACCGAGTTGTTCAATTTGATCGGTATTAAAACCTGCAGATAATGCAAGGTTGGCAGCTTCAGCAGCTTGAACAATAGAAAGCTGACCGCCCGTAATATCTTGAAGACGTTTAATAACAGAGTTAGCAGATGTGCCAACTGCTGCAGATAACTGTTGTGTACCACGAATGATTGTTTCAAATTGAGCTGCACGGTTAAGAGCTGTGAAAGCGGCGGTGAGAGCAAAGATGTTTGCAGCAGCGGCTGCATAGACACCTACTACACCACCTAAACCAGCAGCTTGAGCGGAGAACTGACGACCAGAAGATGCAGAAGCTTGACCTAATCGAGTTTGGGCTTTACCAATTCGATCAGTATCTTTTACAACTTTTTGTGCGCCTTCAGTTTTAAATCTAGTGGTGATTGTTTGGCTGGCCAATTAAGTTCTTCCTCTCTGAGTCTTTGCTAAAGACTCACGTTGTTTAGCTTTATCACTATAATACTTGGACATTTCTGATTCCGCAACCTTTAATAGTTCAAAAACTGTTTTACGGTTACTAATTTCATAAATATCCATTATAGTTCCAAGACCACTATAATCTTTACCTAACCAAGTTCCATTCATACCTTCCCAATTGTCGGGCAGAGAATTTAAAAGGATTAAAGCTTGTTGAGCTTCTAATGGTAAATCAGATGGGTCTTTTGGTATTTGATTTTCATCAACTTCCCAACCCATCTGCTCACACATATCAATATACTGTTCAGCGTTCATACCTCCAGCGTGTAAAGAGTTCTGGAGGTATTCAGTTAGTTTTTTGCTGCTTCGTCAGCTTTCTTTTTTGAAAACTGCTCAAAGTCATTCATTGCATCTGTGATAAATTGGTCAAATACCGTAGAAGACTTGAGCAAGTCAATTGCTTCTTCTTCTGAGTATTCAACTTCTTCATTTCCGTCAGCACCTGAAATATCAACTGGAAGTAGCATAGGTAAGTGTTTAATCTTTAGTCCTCGCCAGCCCATGATAGCTTTTCCTGCATAGGCTTCTAAGAAACGATCATTATCGATTTCTTCTTCTCGTTGACGAGTACGTTTATTGAACTTGAATGTTAGTGATTGGTTGCGAATCTTTAACAGGTCTTCTCTAGTTAAAAAACAAAGATGTACCTCAAAACCCTCAACATCTGGAAAAGGAATCCAGCTTGTAGTTTCTTTCGCAATTAGATTTTTGATTTTACTCATGATTTCCCCTCGTAAAATACGAGTGCCCATCACATATCTGCTTCTCAAAGGTGAGGGGGAACCTTGATTTGCAAGTGATGGGCACTCTTCTGGTTAAAAAGTGTTAGTGTTCCCCCTCAGAAACACTTAATTAAGATTTAGCAGCAAAGATTGTTACTTCACCACCTGTGCCTTTATTGGCAGTAGTTTCTTGAGCCACAAAGTTGACTGACATTGAAATTACGTCTTCAACAGCCAGTGATGGGAACTCAAACTGAACAGCATCAAGCTGGAACGCTACATAAGGAGCAGTTGTCCCACCAATGATGATGTTAGCATTAGATGTTTGTGCAGAAGCTGTACGAGAATCATTCTGAATGTTTCTCAGGAACTGAGCTGATTCAGTATCTCCAGCACGAAGATACATAGTAGCTGAACCTGTTACAGCACGTGTACCAGTGAACTGACCAATTGGTTCATTCAGATTAGCAAGTTCTTCTGGTGTTAAATATGTAATATTGTTATTGTAATCAAAGCTAACAGCTGTAACTGGGAACGTATATTTCACATCTGCTCCACCAGCTGAAGGCTGATGATGGAATTCAATTGCGCTCAAACGATTCTTAATGAATGAGTTAGTTCCAACAGAACCAGCAACATTCATCTGATTAAATGGGTGATAGTGTGCAGTTACTGTAGCTTCGCTAGCATTTGAGTTAGCAGTTACAGAAGAACCATCATTTAACACACCGCCAAATACTGAAATTGCATTATCACGTTGAGTGCTAGTCAGTTCTTTCAATGTTGTACCAAAACCAGTCCATGTTACTGTTGCGATCTCTTCAATACCTGCATCAACACTTGCCTGATTAATAGTAGCATTAGATACCTGATAGACAACGTTATCCATCTTAAAGTACATATGGTTTTCAACAGCGGTTGAGAAGTTTGAACGAGTTGAGTGTGAGCCTGTACCGGCTGCAACATTCGTTGTTTGAAGTTTTCCGCCTGATTCCCAAACTGATTGCTCATCTGTACCATCAGCTACTTGAGTATTAGATACTAATGACTGCCACATAAACCAGTCAGCTACTGGTTTTACGTTACCTGTCTGAGTTGTACCTGCATCTGTACCTCCAGCAGTAGCACCAGTTACTACACCGGTTGGGCGAAGATAAACCTGAAGATTCCAATCTACTGGGTTAATAGCAGTATTAAAACGCTGCTGTGAGCGATCAGGATTTGTACCTGATTCAAGGCTTGTAATGTCCTGTGTAGCAGAGGTAGATGTAGCTGCAAAACCTGCTAACACTTCAAGTTTCCAAGTGTTTTCTGGGGTCATAGCAGTTACTGCAGCACCGTTGAGCAAATCAACAGTGGACATAAAGACCTCTGAATTTCTTTGTAAATTAAGAGATGCCATCCCTTTTCTCCTTATCCGTCTATTCTATAGACTATTGTTAGTTCTACCTCTGCGAGCCCATAAGGAGTGGCTAATCCTTCATCAGTAGAAATATTATCTATGGTTATATCTAATATCCCTTTATCAGGATTGTCCCCTAATGAATAAATAACATGTTCAATATCTTGAACTAAGCTATCAGAGAGGTTTTGAGAATTATCTTCTCCAAATACGTATGCTCTTATGGTAACGTCTAATGTTCCTACCGTCAAACTTTTAGAATTAAAATCTCTAATTTCGGTACCAGCGCTGACGTAAATAGATGGAAAATCGTTTACTTCATCTAAAAACTTCAACTTGCGAAAAACATTATTAAAGAGGTTATTAAAATACGTATATGATGGGTTAAAACCAGAGGTTTCTCCATCAATTTGTTTTAGTTGTGTTACTATATACTCTACAATTTCTTTGCGTCTAGATGCCATTATGTTCTCGTTATATAAAATGCTCTGCTATACAGTCCCTGCACTACTTCACGAACTGTTTCACCAACAAATCTGTCAGGGTCTCTTGGAGTATTATTAAATACTCTATAAATAGGGTCATAAAAGAATGCCATAACAGATCTTCTGTAATCTGGTATAACCTGGACACTCGATCTAAAACGACCTGAACGTTCAGTTAAAATATCAGCAGCCAGTGGTGGCCCTCTTCTAGGGCCTTTTGGCATTTTATCGCCAAGTCTTTTACGAACAAGAGCTGATATTTGAGCTCCAGAAATAAATTTTTGTGTTTTCTGACGCTGATTACCTTTAACAGCAATATTAAAGCCTGGAATTTTGGAGACTTTTGGCTGTTGAATTTTAGTTTTTATTGTAAGAGGGGTCAATCCGCCTTCTTTAAACTCTTCTGCAAAAGCAATTAAAAAACCTAAAATTCTGTCAACCTTGTCTTTAGAAGTTCCTTTAGCTGAAAGTTCAGCACCTCTTTTTCTTATATACTTATCAAACTCACTTGAAACTTTAAATCCAGCCTTCTTTTGAGTTTCAAATACTTTTTTTGTTATAGGAGCTAATTTAAAAGAGTTAAAAAGAGAGGGTTTTGGTGTTATAGAAACTCGATATCTTTCTATCTCTCCAGCTTTTGGAGATTTAGACCCAAAGTAAGCACTACGAAATCGTACATCAAAATATTGATTTAAATATGCTTCATCAAATCTTACACCTGCAAGAGGAGTTGGAGAAAAAAGCAATTCTTGCGTAGGTTTTTTATCTGCATCTGTTACCTGAATTAACAAAAAGTTTTCAAACTTTTGTTTAGTCTGTGTTAATAAAGCTTCTCTTTGTTTTATTAAAGAAGGTGAAAACAATAAATTAACGGCAGCAGCACCTGTCAGTCCTTTTGTTCCTCCCTGCCGTAAAGCGCTGGTAACTTCTTCAAATTGACCTGAAGCTCTACCAATACTTACAGAAGTAATCTCAGGTTCAGCAGTTTGACCTAATCCTTTTAATTTAGCTTCAAAAAACCCTACATTTCTAGCTGCTGTGCCTTTTAAAACATTAGTCTGAGAAATTCTTTGACCTGTTGTTCGTTCAAATTCATTAACATCAACAACACCGTCAGGAGCTGCTTTAGGTGTAGCAAAAGCAGCTTCTTGTTGTTTTGTTAGCTTTTTACCAAATCCTACAAGTTCTTCAGATATAAAATCAGATACAATTCGTATAGCAACGTTTCTTAGAGCAGTGGTTTCTTTATCATATTTTTTACGAAGAGCAAGAGCACGTCCTGGAACAATAGGAGAATTTATATCAACAGTCATTTTTCCTTTGACTGCAGATGATTTACCTAATGCTGCTAAGTTTGGATTTTTCCTACGTAAAACTGGACGTGCCACTATGAAATAATCCTATATAGATCTAGAATACGGCGAATATGTGGAGGAAAGTTTCCAGCTAAAGGATAATTATCTCCGCGTTCTCCCTCAAATGAGAAACCTTTTTTCTCTTGATCTTGTTTGTAGAGTAGTTTAATCATGTCAAGTGTAGCAAGTTGAATATCTTGTGGAACATCAGCAGACTCATATCCTGCACGGTATTCTACTTTTACTCCTGAAGGAAATGGTGCAAACGAAGGAGGACCGGATAAAGTCATTGCTGGATAGTTGTTACGAACTGTTGGGTATGAGCCTCTTACTCCAACGGCACCTGTATCACGAGTTACTTCGCCCATATCACGAGAGAAATTATATTCATTTGTAGCATTATGAGCATCTTTTGCTTCTGTAGCACCGTTTTTTCCATCAAAATGACACAGAAATACAGTTTCACCATCTGGTCTAAAACGCTGTGTTGGAGGAGTAATAGTAGCTTCTTTATATCGAGCTTTATTAGAGAATCTTACTTCATCAATATATCCAGCAAAATTACCGCCTATCTCCACATTTGCTGTAAAAGTGTGGTTTGATTCAGTATAACTTGCATTAGTAAATAAATTACCATTTAAATGAGTATATAGTCGTTGATTTTGTGAATCAAAAGACCATGCTACGTGTGTAAAAAATCTTGGAACATAATTCGCAGTTGTTGTAACTCCTGTACCTCTTACTAAAGTAGCAGCTCCTCCAAAACGACTTTGAAAAATTGTTGTATCGTTAGCATCAAAACCAAATTCCATATAATTTGTCGCATCTGTGTTAAATCTGATAAGGTTGTTTTGAGGTGGAGTCGCTTTATCACTGCGAACAAATAATTCAACTGTAAAATCACCATCTTCGAATTCTAAATTTTCAGGAATGTCACCTGAAACTAAATCATTTAAATCTACTTCGAGAGAAGATTTTCCAAACTTTTTTACTCTTGAATTTAAGTGTGCATCGTTTTTAAAACTTAAAGAAACTGCTTGAGTGTCTTGAGTTCTTACAGGGCGCCCAATGGTAGTTGGGTCAGCTAAAATTACATCCTCTGACCCATTGAACTCTGTTACTTGATATACATTAGAAAGTGGAAGACGAGAAATCATGACAGAGGATTTCCCTCCATCAAATACCTCTACATAATCATTAGCTAAAATTTCTTGCCCGATATAGTGCTCTACTACACCAGTTGCATAATTGATGATGTTAGATAAACGAGCATCTTGAGTATTGGAAGAAATGCTCAAGTAATCTTTTACCTGAGCTAGTGTTACATAAGGATATTTTCCTTGATTCTCTTCTAAACGATCTACCATTTATCTCTCACTTATTTCTTTTTAGATTTCCAAATAGAAGTTGAAGATTGTTCTTCTTCATCTGCTGCTTCTTCTTCAACAGGAGCGGGGGCTGCTGCTAAGTCTGGTCCAGAATTAATCCACTCGGCTACAAGAGCTTCAGTTTTTTCTACACTGTGACCATTTACTCGTAACCAATGACGGGCTGCTTCTGCAGTTGTAATATCACTTGGAATTTTAGACATATTATTCTCCTTATAATGAAAAGGGAGGCGATGACCGCCTCCCCCTGTGTAGTTCAAAGATGTTTAATCTAAGATTAACCAGCTTCAACAGTAACAGCATATGGGTACTTAGTAGCATCCAGAGCTGAACTTGCATTGGTTGTAAGAGCTTTAAAGTCAATACGAGTGCTCATGTACATAGCAGTAACCTGCTGACGTGGTTCGTACTCACTCTCAATCTCGATACCACGACGTTCTGCAATCATAAAGCCAGGCTTATAAAGCAGGACACCAAGGTCGTTGTTGGTAGAACCGACAACATCCAAGAATTCAGTGATTGCAATTGGAATACCGTAAACGGCACCAACTGAACCTGTGAGGTAGGTAGCGTTTGGACCAAACTTGTCAACTGTCTGGAAGTCAGAAGTTGTTACAAGGTTGTTATAACCTTCAATAGTGGTAAGGTACACAAGGTCATTACCAAGCTGAAGACCATATTTACCAAGCTTTGTACGAGCTGCAGCGATGTCTGAAGGATCAGCTTTATCGTTAGCAGAACCAGTGTCAACGGTCAAGCCAGCACCGACATCACCTGTCAGGTTAGTGATACCTTCGATGACAGAAGCATAACCAGTACCAGCTGTAATAGCGTTGGTAGGTTGTGCTGTAAAGCCAGTCAAAGCACCAGTACCACGAAGGATTGACTTATCGATAGCACGTGCTAAACGACGAGTTGCAGCTGCACGCAAGAAGTCGAGCAGAGGAAGAACGGTATCTTCTTCTTCGTCTTTTGCGAGGTGGGTGGTTGCCATAAACTTGTGTGGAGTAAAGTCCACAGAGCTAATGGTGTTCTGGTTTGAGGTTGGTACGCGAGTTGCATCGGCAATGCCTGTAGCAAATGTGCCAGAAGCAAATTGTGCTACATCACCATCGGTGTCTTCATCAGCGACTGGTACGCGGAATGTTTTCGCGTCAACAGATACACGGTTGAACAGAGGAGCTACAACGAGCTGCTGTTCCATTTCAGTGTAAATGTTGCTTGAGAAGTTGCTAAGGAACTGATCAACAGATGTGACAGCTTTCATACGATTACCAATTTTGGTATCGAATACGTCACGTTTGTTAAGCATTTTAGCAAGCATTACAGCATTAGCCATTTCTTTTTCAGAGAACTGTTCCTTACGGGACTGTTCTTGATAATGCATTTTTGAACGCTGAAGAGCGTTAATTTCTTCCTGATACTTGCTCATCTGAGCTTTAAGTTCAGCAACTTCTTCAGATTCTTTTGGGGTATATGCAGTTTTTTCTTCTTTAAGATTCTGCATATCTTGAGCGTCTGACTCTTTCATAATAGCTTCACCGGTCTTTTTAACCAGTTCTGCAACTTGAGGCTCAGACACTTCAGCTACTGGAGTAGCTTCTTTGTTAACTTCGATATTGGCTTCTTTAGCAACAGTATCGAGGTCGATTGTATCTACGACTTGGTCAGCCATGTTGTCGTTCTCCTTTGTAGAATGATCGTGAAGCTCATTAGTCAGACTTTCGTTAGAAACCGTGTCTTCACTTTTTTGAATTTGATTTGATTGTGAAAGATCATCTGCATTCACATTAAGAACATTATCACAATCATTGCCTTCTGCGTCAACCTCTAAAAATTTAAAGATTGGCGATTGGGCGGTAGCGATCTTTGCGACCTTGTACATTTTTTCATTATAATTTACAAGGTCTCCATTTTGAAGTGAGTTTGCGTCTGCGGAAAGCAAATTAACAAACGGGATAGACTCATTAGGATCACGAGCTACAAACTCGTCTTCTTCTGAATCATCCTTCTCCATCTCGTCTTCAATAGCTTCCTCGGCGTTAGCTTTGACTTCAATCTCGTCAGTCTCTGCTTTTTCCTCTATATCTTCAACAGTTTTTTCTTCTGTTGTTTCTATTTCGGTTTCAGCAGTAACTTCAAGTTCTGTTGTTTCTACTTCAGCTTCTTCAGCTTTAGTTTCAACAACTTCCTCAGATTTTGAGTTACTCATTGCTTCCTCCTCGGTTGGAGACATTGGACGTTCGTTAATAACCTCGCCCTCCTCCATATTGTGGACTGGAACACCAGACATGGTAATATCATGTGTATGACCTTCGGCCTCCAACACAACACCACCAACAATTTTATGAGCATGGTTTTTCATGTGCGATGCGTAGGTCGTTACACCATTACCTTTTTCGTCCATTTCGACTGTGTGGTAATGACCGTCGCTCATATCGGTGATTCCTGCTTTTATTTTACGCATCATTTTTACTTCTTCTTCAGAAGCTGTTTTTAAAGATTTTTTAAATTCGTTGTACTCATCTTCATTGTCAAAAGATTTACGAATCGAAAATAATGAATCTTGATTGCAAGGTACAGAGACAACTGAAATTTCTAACAGCTCAACATCTGTAATCAACATAGAATCATCTTCACGATTATATTTACCATCTTTTACTCTGAATCCAACGGAAAAGCTCTTAAGAGCTCCATCTCTAATGAGTGTCTGAACGCCGTGATTCTTTTCAGCAGCATCACTCACAGTTCCTTCTACATAAATGCCTTTCTTATCAACCTTTACTTGGTCAAAGCGTCCAATTGGACAATCATGCTTGTGCTGATAAAGCATAACAGGATTTCGGAGAAAGTTATTTACTCCTTTAGCCCATGCTTCTGCTGTTACAACATCACCAGCACGATCTTTAACGATAGTATTAGCATAACCCGCGATTTTAAGACCACGAGTTTTTTTAGAAATGCCTTTATTTTCGAAAGCACTGTTAAGATAAAATGTTTTATTCATTGGGTACTTCCTCATTAATAGATTCCTCGGATGAGGGTCTTCCACCTTGAGTAGCATCTGTAGCGCTACCTGTGATGTTTTGTGGTACTCTTATGTTATCATTATTTTCAAGTTTTGGAAATCTTAATCCTTCACGAGCTTCATTTGGGGTAATAATTCCTGTATTAACCAGAGTAGAGTAATATACAGCCTGTGTTCTATTATCTGGTTGAAGTGCAGGAACTGAAAGCTTGTCTGGACGAACAGTAACTCCCCCATTAAAGAAATGTTGAAACGCGGAACAAAACTGAGTTAACATAGGTAGAATAGTATGTTGATAGTACAACTTTTGATTAGCATCAATGTTTGCATTATTACCTGATTTTAATAAAACATAAGGCACGCCAAGAGCTTTAGACATATCTTGTTGAATACGTTCAATTGAATTTTCAAAATCAAGCTGGTCGAAAGACTTTGTTGAGAATTCATCAATCTTTAAACCGCCGTCTAAAATTGCAGGATTACGAGCACCATCAAAAAGAGTTGTATAGTTAGATCTCCAAGATTCTAATAGACGTTCTTTGACTCGTTTTGATAAAATATTGTCTGTAGTAAGAACAAAACCTGGAAGAGCATTATTTTTAAAGAATTGACGTTGGAACTTAATCATGTAGAAGTAAAGCTCCATTAAATTTAGAATAGGTTTAAGCTTTGATGTGCCTCTAAAAATTGAATTTTCATTCTCATTCATAACATGAATTATTTCTTGTGGAGCAAACTGAATTGATTCAGCCTTACGTGTTTGAGCACCTCTTCCAAAGCCATAATAATCACTTTGTTGTTGGTTTGATACTATATAGTTATAATGAGAAACAAAAGTTTTTGAATCTGGGACTACTTCCACATCATTTGCTGGGAGAAGGTAGAGATCTGCTCCATCGTAGTAAAAGAAAGCGTTACCATCTAAATGAAAGTCTAAAAAAGCACGCCTAAAAAATCTAGCTCGGTCTTCAAAGGGGTTCGGTTTTACATTAAGTATCTTATTTACTTTTTTTGAAGCACCACCATCAACTATGAGCGGAATCTCATTCATGGCATTAATATTCATTTCAACTGCACGATGGACAACCTCAATCTCACGATAAGCTTGTTCAAAATCTACAATTGTTTCGGGAAGTGCAAAAGGTTCTAAAGATGAGATTGAGGGTTGTGCTGGATTAAGCTTTTCAGCTGCCCATTCTCTCCAAGTCTTTCTATCTTCATCTGCCATTTTTTTCTCTCTGAATTTCTAACCAGTTTTTAATTTTTGGTACTAAATGATTTGAATATCTTTGACCATATATAGTGTGTAACCTCACGTGGTGAGATTTACACAAAGTATAAAGATTATGATGGTCTAAACTTTCCTTACAGTCTATAGCAAAATTCTCACGAAGGGAAGTAATTTTTTCAACAGTATCAATTTCACTCACCTTATTTTCTGCGCACCAGTTTTCAAATAGTTGACTGACTGAAAACAGATGATGAAGTTCTAATTTTTCTGTTGAACCGCAAATATAACACTCATCTCGTAATTTATAATCTTTTTTAATATAATCTCTTATATATTTTATTGGAAATCTTTTTAATTCAGACACTGTTGAAGCACCTCCCAGCGCAGTTTAAAGTGGTCAGGATGACGATTAAGACCTACATTTCCTTCTGGCAAATTTAATACCTTACCAACTACAGTATCTAGATTTTCAAGTTTATAATATTTTTTGACTAAATAACTTACAACTATATCATCACCCCTCTTTAACCCTTTAAAAGTCAGTAGATCTTCTTTTATGGCATCAAGAGCTTCTTGTTTTACCATTAAAACAGAACCCACAAGAAAATCAACACGTGAATTATTACACCAATGATCTCGTAAATCATTATATTTTTTAGCCTTATCTACACCTGATTTTCCATAAATACCTATTAGCGGTTGATTTCTTCGCTTTAACTTTTGTATTAATAAAGGAGAAGGAACTAAATCATCATCTAATATTAATTTAAAAGGCTCTGTATAGTTATAACACTGTAACCAACGTTCTATGCAATATTTATTACTGTCATTATTTATTACCGTTACCTTACGAGAACGATACTCAAAGGTTTCATAAGGATTATTATTTATAACAGTTATTGGAACAGTTCGATGAAATGCATCACAAATAGCACGAACATTATCAGGTCTTTTGTAGTTTAAAACAATTATTCTAAGCATAAATTGATATATTACTCATTTTCTGATGTGTATAAATAGCATATCTTACTGCGTCACAAGGATGCGATGCCCAATCATGAATTGGTTTTGGGTTTTCTGTATTAGGATTCCACTTATAAGAACTCATTGCAGAAAAAGTATGGCGAGCTCCCTCTGTATCAAAGAAAAGTCTATCTTGTTCTATCAATACTTGAATAGAATTTATCCCATCATTTACTGATTTAATAGCGTTCTCACAGTAGATGTCATAATCATAAGCAAAATCAGCTTTTACCTGTTGTGCTGCAGAGTCTATATAAATAGTATCTATTCCCCATTCATTAATTTTTTCTTGTATTTCAGCTGCTAGTTCAGATGTTGTAGATTCTTTTGAGACGAACTCATCAATAATAAAATAGTTATCTCCATCTGTACCAATCACGACAAATACATTTTCATCACGATAGCCTACATCAAGTCCTCCTATAACTTCAGCAAATCGTTCTCCAATATAATCACCTACATGTTTTTCTTCATCTAAATCAAGATAAATTTGAGATTCAGTCGTAGTCCACTCACACTCGTACTCTTGAAGATAAAGAGCTTTGGTAATAGAACGTCGAGCTTCGTCTACGTCTTTTTCTGAAAGAAGTGGATTAGCTCTCCAAGTATGTATTGAAGAGGACCAATCTGGATATTCTGGATCTTCTCCACGTAAAAAATACTCATATAGATAGTTGCCTTTGCCACGAGGTGTAGAAATCCATAAACAACGAGAATCTGTAAAAGTTGACAGTGCAGGACGTAAATCTCGCGTATAATACTCATCATTAGGAATAATTGCAGCTTCGTCTACAATTAAGAGGTTTGCTGCACGACCTACTAGTGAATCTCGGTTATTAGCTGAAAGCAACCTAAAAACTGAGCCATTTATTAATTTCACCACCTTATCTTTTTGGTTGAAACGCTCAACTTCAATATCAAGTTGTCTAATTAAGTCTGTAACATAATCCCAAATAATTGAAGAAAGAGAAAAGTTAGGAGCAACAACCATAACTTGTTGACCAGGCTCTAAAAGTTTAGCAAATGCTAGAATAGCAGCTGCATAAGACTTACCAGTACGACGTGCAGCAATATGCACAACAAATCGGTGAGAGTCTAGATTTTCAACCATTGCCCATTGAGACTCATTAAATTGAACTGGGTTTGGGAGACGATCTAGAAGACGTTGAATTTTAATACGAAAAAATTTATCTGACATTACCTAAAATATGGAATTATCATTGAGAGAAGGGAAATTAAAGCTGCTGTTACACCGCCTATCCATAGCAGAGTTTTGAGAGAAGTTTTGCCTTGTGTTGCCATTTCACTGATTGTGTTTAGTTTTTGCTCCATTTTATCCATACGGCTTTCAAACCGCTCAAACATTATAACAATTGTATTATAACGTTCTTCACAAACAGCTTCGTGAGCTGATATCAAAGACTTATTAGACTGTGAACGCTCATGCAGCCTATCTATATCAAGTTGTATTTGATCTAATTCGCGCTCAGTATCTGACATTATATCTCAAGTCTTAATAATATAGTTTACTACTTCGCTCGGTAGAGTAGTATTAACTGTAAAAGAATTAACACTTAGAGAAGGAACTGTAAGTGCAGGGATTGACAATGCTGGGATTGAAAGAGCTGGGATTGAAAGAGCAGGTACAGAGTGTGTATGGCTCGAACCAGCTAAGTTCCCGACTCCATGCGTATGACTTGAACCAGCTAAGTTTCCAACTCCATGCGTATGGTTGTTAACAGTTAACGAAGGTATCGTCAAAGCTGGAATTGACAAAGCTGGTACTGTAAGTGCAGGGATTGTGTGGGTGTGGTTTGCCTGAGTAATTGAAGCAATTGCTGACGTTACAGAGGAGTCTTTTGCAGACGCAGCAACTGTTACGTTAGTCGGAGTTAAATCACCAGCGCCATCTGCGCCTGTAGTTCCTGTTCCTGTATTACCTGTTCCTGTATTACCTGTTCCTGTGCTATCCGCCGCAGTAGTTGCTGTTGAGTTAGCTGTAGATCCTGTAATAGTAACTCCAGAGCCATCAGTGTCTCCAGTTATAGTTACGCTTGAACCGCCCGACGTAGCTGTACCAGTGTTACCAGTACCTGTATTTCCAGTTCCAGTATTAGCTGTGCCTGTATTAGAAGCTGCAGTGGTTACTCCAGTTTTTGAAGCTGAGGTAAGAACTGAAGAAGCACCCGCAGATCCTGTAGTAGTGCCAAGCGTAGCATTGTTAGTTCCTTTGCCGAGTGGAACTTTATCTCTTAAATCAGGAACATTAAAGGTTGTTGAACCATCTCCTACACCAAAAGTAGTTGAGATTACAGCAAAAAGACGAGCATAAGTTGTGCGCGATACAGCTGAATTATCACAGAGTAAGTAACCTGTTGGAGCTGCTGCACCACCATATGCCATAATAGTTCCTGCTGGGATAATCTCAGCTCCACCTGCAGTAGAACCGTCATGAATTCGAATGTTGTTAGTATCTGTATCGAGTGTTATCTCACCAACTAGACCTGTATAGCCGTTGTTTTGTGCTGAGGTTCCTCGTCTAAATTGTAGCTGTGTAGCCATCGTTTACTCCTTATAGTGTTCCTAAATCAAAAATGCCTGTAACTGTAAATGTGTTAGATGAATTAGTGCCTATCGCTACATTTGCCGTAAAAGTGCTAGATAAAGTAATTGTATTAATTGACACGGCGATATGTTCAGGCAGTGATTCTAGATACCTGCTGAAGTTAAAAGTGCCTCCAGACCCAGCAGTGCCATCACCAATTTGTTGATACATTTGATCATTATAAGCAGAATATACAAATCTATTTCTTAGATTAGTGCCTTCAATATTACCAAATATAGCTTGTCCATTAGCAGTAAAACTGCCCATCTGAGTACTACCACCGATAGTAAGATTACCAGTTGTTGTACCGTTACCAACTGTAACAGTAGCATCATCAGTGATTTCAAACTTTGAGGTAACGTCTCTTCCGAGACCGCCCATAAATGGTGTAACTTTTTGTGACATAATTACCTTTCTATCATAATTTTAACCACAGGTCAAAATATATTTATTAGAGTGCCCCTAAGTCGAGTGTTGCAGCTAACTTGTCAACTGTAACTGCATTATCTGAAATATCAGATGTTCCAATTGGTGTAATTCCTGCTATACCAGCTGCAAGTGCAGCTGCATTAGAAGAACGAGTCGCCTCAACTGCATAGTAAGCAGAAGATTGTCCATCTAAAAGATCAGCATCTAATCCAGAGCCTGATCCGTCTACCGTTTTAATTTTTGTTAGCACGTCAGAAGCTGTATAATCAGAGGAATCAAGTTTTGTTGCGATTCCAGCAGCTAAAGCAGCTGCATTAGAGGAACGAGTAGCCTCAACTGCAAAATAAGCTGATGATTGACCATCAAGTAAATCTGCATCTAATCCTGACCCTGCACCATCTACAGTTTTAACTTTAGTCAACACATCAGAGGCTGTATAGTCAGCAGCATCAAGCTTGGTAGCAATCCCAGTAGCTAAAGAACCTGCATTTGATACAGTAGAAAAAGTAGAGTTAGCATAAGTACCAAAGTTATCAACAGTTGTAGTAAGGGTTGCTACATTGTCTTGCACTACATTAATATTAGAATTAAGTTGAATAAAGCCAGCTGATGCATTAGCACGCGTATCGTATACAGACCCTTGAACCCCGTCTAACAGATCTGCGTTCAGATTTGTGACAAGAGTTGTTGAAGCAACTGTAAATGGTGCAGTGCCTGTAGCAACTGTAGATTCAAGAGTTGATAGAACAAGATCGCCATATGAGAACGAGCCGTCGGTGATATCGATTGAAGCATTTGGTTCTGGGTCGTATTCATCAAACATTTTAAATTTTGCATCAGAAATGTCAAAGAACATGCCAAGATGTGTATATCCAGGTTCTGACTGTCCAGCATTACGGTTAGACACCCAACCTGTATCAACTTGTGTAGGAGCAGCAACACCGCCCCACTCATCTCCTATTGTGTGTCCTGTGGTAGCTTCAAATGTAACTGAGATACCATTAGCAAGAGACTGCTGCCCACCAGTTATCTCAACGCCAACTGCCTCACGAGAAGTAAAGTTATCAAGAGACCAGTCAAAGGTATCAGGAGTACCTGTAGCATTAATTTTTACATTAAACTGTTCTGTAATTGGTCCAGTATAGTGTCCCAATAGGGTAGCATCATCTAAACCAGATCCGATAAATACTGTTGCAGAATCACCGATTGTATCGCCAGAGTTTAAATACATAAGTGAGTTAGCAACTGCAAGAGAATTGACCGAGGTAATAGACTCTGAACCTAAAACTGCAAGGTTACCAGCAACAGTTAAATCAGCATCTACATAAGCAGAACCTGTTACTCGGAACGATTCAGCTGTTTGGTTTTGTACATCTAAATAAATACAACCATTTGTTCCATCAGTGATGAGCACAATACCTAAATCAACGGCAAAATAAGGATAAGTTGGGGCAAGATTTTGTAAAGAACCAGCTGTGGGACCTACGTGAACTCGTTGACCTGAAGTCAATCCCGTAGTATCACCAAACGCAATACCAGCTCGCTGAACAAAACCAAAAGCATCATCAGCAATAGATTCGGCTGTTAAACCAACGGCATATGAAGTAGCTTCAGTAGCTGCGTTTGCAAGGGCGATAGTAGGTGTTCCACCGTCTTCTGATACAAGATATACAGGTTTTAACTGGTCAATGGTAGCGCCAGAAGTATTTTTAACGTAAACCATTTCATCCTGGCCTACCATAACATTAGCAGATATTCCAGGACCCATAACTTCTAGTGCATTTCTTGCTGCGTTATAGTGTACACGACCTTCTGCGTGTTCAGGAGCGAATGAATCTAAAATAGCAAAGTCAATGGTATTAGACTGCAGAGCCAGATTACCAAACTGTTCTACAGCTACACGAATGCCAGCATTTGATGAACTTGTGTAAACTGCGAGATTGTCTTGCACCACATCAACATTAGCATTGAGTCTGGTTTCAGCTGATACCACATTAGCTTCAGCTGATGCTACATTATCTTGAAGTAAATTGAGGTTTGCAGTGATATTAGCAACGCCAGTATCGATAGTTACTTGTGCATCGTTAACATCTCTAATTAAAAGACCTGTCCCATCGTCATTTGAATGAAGACGGAGAGGTCCTAGATGTAGAGTGCCTGGACCTACATACACATCTTTCCAGACTAAATCTGGTGCGCCTAGAGAGTATATATTATTAGAAAAAGGTTCTACATTTGCAAAAGCTTGAATGTTCGCTTGGTCGCCATCAGTATTGTAAGTATAAAAAGTATTAGAATCTCGCCTTAACTCAACAGCATTAACATTAGCCTCAGTTGAAGCCACATTAGCAAGATATTCAACTCGAAGTGCGTTAACATTCGACTCAGCTGAAGCAACATTGTCCTGTACAGAGTCTAAGAGTGTGAGAGTAGCATAAGTAGAGGTAATATAAGAGTTTTGAGCTGTAACATTGTCTTGTATCACATCAATATTGGCATTGAGCTGTGTATAGTAAGAATCAGCATTAGCAGAAACTGTATCTAGGTTAGTATTGGTGCCTGTGAATGCATTAATAAAGATGGTAGTATTGTCTGCACGACGAGTTTCAAGTGAGGTGATGTCTGTAGCATTAGTCGCTACATTGTCTTGAACAATATCAAGGTTTGCGTTTAAACGTGTTTCAGTGTCTGCAGCTGTACCAACGGTTACAGAGGCAACATTGTCTTGAACAAGGTCAATATTAGCATTTAAGGAAATATAGGTGGCATAATCATTAGCTGCTGCGAGTGAGGTACGTAGCGAAGCTGCTGTTACTTTTTTAGTGGTATCACCGCCTACATCAACAATAGGAAGAACGTCATTATCGGCAACATCAACTGCCGCGAGTTCCGTAAGTTCGGTAATTTTTACGTTTGCCATTATATCTCCTCAAAAAATTTCTACACTGATTAATGCATTTTTGCACAGTTTCGCTACCCTGTCAAAAATGAATGTTTAAGTTAGCTCACTTTGGTTAGCTAAAATCCTTTGATCGTCTTGAGTGGTTAAGATGTCTAGTGATTGTGATAATATAAAGTTGATGCCTACATCTTCAGGATCAACAAACTGTTCTGCGATAATTGCGTCACCAGATTGTGTAATCAACATATCGCCTGATTGGGTTAAAATCTCTGATATGGTAAATACTGGAACTTCAGCTTCGCCTGTATCAAACGTACTCTGTTCAGCAAGAATCAGTCGCCCGTCTTGGGCAATGAGAACATCATCAGCCTGAGTTAATAGATGGTCAGCCGCAACTCCACCAAGAGCACGCCTCATCGCAGATATAGAAAGTAGGAGTCGATGCGCTCCTAGAGGCATTAGTTTCTCTCAGAAATATATAGAGTTCCAGCGGTGGTAGATTGAATTACAGCTATATATTTATCATTCTGCGAAGGATCAGTCTCCGCTCCAAGAGAAATGTCATAAATAAACCCAGAAGGAAGAAAGTGTGAGTTTGTAGTGTTCGCCTCAACTGATGCGCCTCCAGTTTCAATAAAACAGTCGGATGTAGCATAGAGCGAGACTACGCGTACAGATTGTGAGATTTCAGGGGATGTATTAGATGTGCCAGTATAAGGAACTTGCAGCCCACGATTCGTGCGTAAGGCTAGTACTGGAATTGCTTCATTTCCATCATCACGCGGTTGTTTTGACATTGTTTCTCCTTATTACCACCAACGGTTCCAGCGGGTGCGCGCCACATACGCCCACCATTTCGAGCGAAGCTCGCCGCGAATTTTTTCGCGCTCGGCCCATGATGTTCTGTTCGCTTCCATCTTTTTACAGTGTTCCACGTACCACATCATCCATGTAATTTTATACTCATCCGCCATAAACTATCCAACATCCGTAGAAGATGACAGCAGGGATGGTCACTCCCAACGCTACCCAAAACCAGTCGTTCATTCCATCAAATCCTTCATAAGTTTGTCATAGTTGTTGATTTGTACCGCCACTTGAGGACCTTGTGTTTTAGGCTTAAGTGAAGCTTCCACCTCTTGAAGGTGTTTCATCCAGTCGAGAAGGTCCTTCTTCGAGTAGATACCAGTCTCCACTGCTTCTTGAATCTTTTGGTCAATCACTGCATTGATGAGGTTGATGCGCTTGATACGATTAAGATATCCTTGCGTGGCAAACACTGAATCAATATAGTTTTTTACCTCTTTTTTCTCAATCACAGATGTAACTCGATCCTCGGAGATTCCATACTCATCAGCCAATTCATCAATTGCCTTGCCGGATAGATAGTCGTTAGCGAGCGCCAGCATAACC
>Ga0209929_1000172_pt1 | contig 24774 bp, 22 predicted proteins | sample SalPon2_C_H2O_MG_2_FD_185731 | JGI IMG/M metagenome (GOLD analysis project Ga0209929, IMG submission 185731) | Salt pond water microbial communities from South San Francisco under conditions of wetland restoration - Salt Pond MetaG SF2_C_H2O_MG... ... | reverse complement strand
ACAAGATAGGCAACCGAAAACATACAAGTATGATAAGAATATTCACGGATTAACCGAACAAGAAATAAACGGCAAGATTGAAGAACAACCAGAGTGGTCTGCTGTAAATGAAACACGGAAAAAACCGCCACCGAGATTAACACCAAGTGAGAAAGTGTTTGAAGATATGGGTAAGAAGAAGAAAGGTAAAATCCTCCGTTAATGTATATGAGTATATATAATAAATCGTCATTTAAAGTTGATAATGACTGGAATACTCCAAAATATGTGTGGGATATTGTTATGCCGTATATACCGAAAGACAAACAAATATGGGAAGCATTTTATAATGACGGAAGTAGTGGAAAATATCTAACGAGTAAAGGGTATAATGTAATACATACTGATACTGATTTTTTTGAAACAGATTGTGGAGAGATTATTATAACCAATCCACCATATAAAATTAAGGGTATGGTTAAAACCAAAGAAAAAATACTCAAACGATTATTAGAATTAGATAAACCATTTATGCTGTTATTACCGACAACAACATTACAGACACAATACTTCAAATCTCTCCACAACATACATTTCCAATTGTTAATTCCACAAACTAAATATAATTTTGAAAAGGAAGAAGATAAAATAACAAGGTGTCCTTTTTATACATTATGGGTATGCTACAAAATGGAGTTTGAAAGAGATTATTATATTATTTAATTATATATAAATATGGAATACGAGAAAAGAGGCAAGATTAAGAAAATGCTTGATACTGTAAACAAAAAACCGAAAAAAGTTGTTGCGAAAAAAGAAACAACAAAAAAAACACCCACTACGAATGTTAAGAAAATGGTGGAAATAGCAGGAACAACAAAAACAACTATGAGAAAAGGAATTTTAGATAGAACCACGAAAGATATGATTAAACAAAATATTCAAAAGATATTACCGAAAGGTAGTAGCAAGGCATTTGAAGCAAAAGTCAAGAAAGCGTATATGGAAAAGTTTGATACTTATAAAATAAAGAAGGGGAAAACCGAAGCAGAACATTTAATGAATGTTGGGCGTGTTGCTCTACAAACTCGTAATTTTATAGAAAAACAAATTAAGAGTGGAATGATTTAGTTATTCTTGTAGACGCTACATTAAAATAGTCTTCATTCTTTTCTATTCCTATAAACTTTCTGTTGAGAGAAACACATGCTACACCAGTTGAACCACTCCCCATAGTTGGGTCTAAAACCGTATCACCTTCATTTGTATAATATTTTATTATCCATTCTAAAATACCTTGTGGTTTTTGTGTAGGGTGAAACCGATATTTAGGCGACATTTTATTTTCAATATTAAATGTTAAGATAGATTGTGGTAGTGGTGTATCGTAAAACGAACCTTTTAAATGATAGTTATTTTCTTTATAAGTCGCTCCGTATACCTTATCTTTCATTCCACCTTCTTCCTTTATGATATTCGCATTTTTCAATCTGTTATGATATTTCTTCTTATTGTATGTCGGTAATTTCTTATAGAATACCAATAATAATTCGTGATTTTTCATAGGCATTTTTCCACTATTTAAATGACCGCAGTTTGAGTTCGGTTTATACCATACTAAATCATATCTATACATTTTGGGATTACTCTGTATTAATTCAACAGCAAAACGCATATCACAAAAAAAGAAATATGGTGTATTATCGTTTCGTGCTATTCTTTTCATTTCTCTCCACAACTCTTCTAAATTAATCTTAAAATCCCACTTACAATTAGAATTTCCATAAGGTAAATCACAGATAAAGCAGTCCACAGAATTATCACTTATATCTTTGAGTTCTTCAATACAATCACCCTTAATCAAATTCATATACATTATATCATTATAATATTATTGCTTTTTGAACTCTCACTTAAACATAACTCTACATGTATGTAAAATGAGGTGTAAGTGCGGAATAGAATACAACTGGAACAGAGACCACCATTTAAAATCACAAACTCATATTGAGAGAATGAAATTTATAGAAGAACAAATTAGAATGGGAAATCAATTCGTAAATTATTATCAATATAAGTTATATTGACGAATATAATGTCTGTTGAGAATATACGACAAATGGCGGAGAACTATAAAGTTGAAAAATGTAAGGAAAGTGGGAAATTCAAGTTATACAATAAAGCGAAAAAGACATTCACAAAGAAAATGTTTGCTACAAAGGATATGGCGGTTAAAGCAGGTGAACGATACACCGCCTTTGCGGAAAGTGCTAAAAACCGCAAGAAGGCAAAAGTAGAACCAGTTAAGGAGGAAAAAGAATAATGCTATATAATAAATGTTGAAATACTTATTATGTATCATTCCGCTTATCTTTGGATACGAACTCATAGACAACTACAAACCTACCACACATAAAGAACTTACTTTTTGTTCTTCTGCTGAACCTATATTGAGAGAAACAACAATTCAAGCAGTAAATAAAATTAACGAACAGAATATATTATATGTTTCTCTCAAAGATAATAATACAATAACCAAAAATGAAGAAGATAATATTAATTCTATTTGTTCTTTTACTGGTGGTCGTCGCTATTATGGGTATACCTCATTTTACAAGAATAATGAAGAAACTGATATATCAATTTCAAATAGTCTGTATACTGCTCCAAATACACTTTTTAATGTCGTAACCCACGAAATATTACACTCTGTCGGTTTAAACCATACACTTACTGACGGACTAATGAATTATACACTACGGATTGAACCGACTGGATATATTGTTAATGACGACATGCGATTATGGTTAAGTATAGACGATATTAAAGGTTTGAGATTTATAAAACGACTGAGTTGCCCTATCAATAAACTTTAAAAATTATAAAAGTTTTTATGTTTTTATAATATATAAATGAGTATTGTATTCGTGAAAAGTCAAGACAGAACAGCGGAAAGTGGAAGGTCTAATCCAAATAAACCTTACAGATTTAGTAATTATTTTACTCAACCACTGAAATTACCGCCTAACTCGCAGGTGGCGTATGTCGGTTCTACTTTCAATATGAATACCAACGGACGAGTTCAAACCGAACCTTATTATGTTCTTACGGGTATTGCCGAATTAAATTATCCTATTGCTGTTTATAGCGAGAATGAAACTGTTGAAAGTTGGTCTACTTTGCTTAACAATCATGCTGATTTAGTTAATCAATATGGTATGGATAGTGATTATACTGGTATACAAACCAACCCAACAACATATCAGTCAATAATTCAAACTTGTAGCAATGCGGGAGCGTGTTTTGTATACGGAAATCAAAGTAAACCCAGTTTTGAAATGGTTTTGAGAATAGAAAGCGACGAAGTATACAATCTTGATTTTAATTGTTGTGGGTCAAACCCGCCATTAAACTTTACCGCTGTGGGAGGTGGAGATTATACACAAAGTGGACTTAACTATACTAATGGTTATTTTACTATTGATAGTAGATATGAAGGTGAAACAACTGTTTTTAGTGCCGAAGCACCAACTCTCCAAACATTAGGTAGTAGAAATTGTGGAGGATTTGAAGTCAACCAAAAAACAGACGATACAACAAAAACAACACTTCTTCTCGGTGGAGGAGCGAGTTATTACAATACTGGTATGAGTTATTGCGGTATGGAAACTGGTGGTTATAACTACGATTGGTTCAATAATCCGTGGAATGGAACGACTTTTGACCGATTACCCGCATTTAATGAAGGAGCATACGCAATCGTCAACGCTACTCAAACGGGTATTAAAAGAGCAGTAGGACAGAGTTTAATTACTGACGCAGACGCACAAAAAAATAACGGAGGAGGACACCAAACTATCGGTCATTTATCCAGCGGTGGATACGCTATTTGGACTATGTCTAATCTCGCACACGAAGAAGCAGTCGCACATTATGGAACAGATTTTAACAATACTTCTGTGACTGGTTTTACTGGATTGTGTGCTGGAACTTCTGTCGGTGTATTACCTTGTGCGTGGGTTCGTGGTATGGATAGGGACGCACAAACCGCACTTTTTAAATATTCAAAAGAAGTGGATTTGAATGCTTCTACTTCGGCATTAACCGCAGAAGGAGCAAAAGCAAGATATGTATTCGGTTTTGATATTTATGAAGATTACAGCGGAGGTCAAGGAAACGCCGATTTGAAAATACAAGCAAAAGTATTGGATTATGTATTAGACGAAGGTGGTAGTTTAGAAAAATCCGTTTATCGTGACGTTGGTAATGCTTTATCTATTTCCGCATTATCATTAGGTATTAACTCGGCGGTTTTTCCCCCTTATGAATTTGACGCAACACATAATCACTATATTAATACTTACGACGCACCAAGCGGTTCTGGGAATAAAAATAGCATGTTATTCTTTCGTTTTAGGTGGTCTACACCTTATCAAATGGTTATTGAGTTTACACTTCAAGAAGAAGGAAAAGCAGGTTCATACAATCCATACACAGACGAACCATATCTACCTTCTTCCTCACCTCCACCAGCAGTTGAAGTTCCCACAACACCCCAAGATATTCTATTGGACGACACAACTACGGGACAAACCTTCAATATTACAACGAATACGAGATTTAGAGATAGTGGAGGTGATAGTAATTATTCCCCAAGTGAAAGTTATGTAGCAACATTTGTAGCACCAGTAGGAACAACTGCTTCATTTACACTTAACTCATTCACTTTCGAGCATAGTGGCGCTGTTATGTATGACCGATTAGGTATTCAAGGAAGCGACGACGGATTAAGTTGGACTAATCTTACTCTTGCTGGATTTCAAACTTCGGCAAATACCACCCCACCTTATTCGTCAAGTTTCGGTGGCACTCTTTACAATTCTTCACAATCTATTAATGGTTGGATTTTACCTCGAGACCCCACGATATTTACAGAAATTGGTGGAGACCCTCTCGCACAAGTTAATACCGATTATAGATATTTGAGATTTTGGTTTGTAAGCGACGCTTCAGCAGAAAGAGCAGGTTGGGATATTAATTTAACAGCAGTATCGTCAGTTGGTGGAGTAGAAAGCGACCCCACTGATAAATGGTGCTTACTCGCAAGTATGGATTTAGACGCACAAAAACATATTCTTATTCCAGCATATTTCGGTGATATGGGTTTATATTCATATTCTGCCGTCGGCGACCCTAACTATGAAAGCACACATTTTCAACATGCTATAAAAGGATATTTTGATACAAGAGAAGCAAATAGATATTGGAAAGAAACAGCAAATGAAGGATACGCAAGTCAATTCTATACTGACCCCACAAAAGATTATAAGTTCTTTAATAATGGCGGTTTAGGCGGGGAAACCCTCTGTTATATAAATGAAGGTGATACAAATGAAAGCACACCAAAACTAAAAGAACTCGCATACGGGAATGTAGAAGTTTTTGACGCAAAGGGTTATATAAATAAAGTGTGTAAAATGTTAGTCAACACATTTGAAACCGACGACGCAGGACAATTAGACTTTTTCAAGAATGTTCGGGGACAACTGCTATTTAAAAAAGGAGAACCACAACCTTTATTGGAAATGGGTTATATTCTTGGACTTACAAAGCAAGGCGAAGACAAATCGGTTGTAGAAATGGCGTATAAAGCAGGGAAAATAAACGAAGTTCAATCCAAAAATAGTGTAAACAAAGTTCAAGCGTCAAGTCTTGCTTTTTCTAACCATATACAAATCACAAATCTTCCCATTCAATCTCAAAATGGAGTAGTCAATTCACAAAATAAAACCATATATGTTATTAATTCATTATGTGTCGGTAAAACCCAAGACGGCGAAACATATAGATTTTTCTGTGATACTTCACCATATCCGCTATGGGTTGACTTGAATAATGTGGGGGAAATGAATATCAATAGATTAGAATTGCTTATCACAGACGATAAAAATACTCCACAACAATTGTTAATGGGTGATACTGATATTACACTACATTTTAGGCAAAAACCTTCAAGTGATAGTGGTGTTGTTCCAACCAATATCGCAACTACCCCATTTAATTCTGTTTTATATCAACGATAATTCGTCAAATGTAGAAATATTATATAAGTATAGGAATATATAGAATGGAAGTTGAGAAGAGAACTCATAAAAATCTCCCCAAGTCGTTCCACACGGAACAAGCGATAAAAGATAGAAAATTAGGTAAACAAGGAGAACAACATATTAAGGAACTTATAGACGAATGGTTTGATTGTGAATTTCAAGAAGATAAAGAAGGGTGGAGAGAAATGGATTTTCTCTGTATTGAAAAACGATATGCTTGTGAACTAAAAACAAGAAGAATTAATATAAATCAATATCCCACTATTCTTATTTCAAGCAATAAAATCACAGAATGTATTAGATTAAATGGATTGGGATTTAGAACATTTATTATTTTCAAATTAACATGCGATATATATTTTTATGAATTTATTGGTAGGACAATACCGAAAGAGTTTATTAAATCGTATGCTGTTAGAACCGACAGAGGATACAAAGAAAGACAAAGGGCATATTATATCCCAACTTATTTATTAAAGAAGTTTAGTGATTATAAGAATAAAGTGGATTATGATAATGTTGAAAATATCATTTCTCTCTTTTGATTAAAAAAAGTTGATTAAAAAAAAATAATATATTGAACTATTATAAATATGGACTTTCAAGCAACAGAGATACAAAATCTTATTCCAAGTCGTTCTACACTCGCACCGAGCGACCACCAAAAAGAATATAGGGACGGGCAAACCCTCCGTTTTGAAATACAACCTTTTAACGCCTTTATTGACCCCAGACAAAGTTATTTGCGGTTCAAGGTGAAAATAGAGAATGCCCCAACACTCGTGACCTTTTCAAAAAAGGCAGGTATTCATTCTCTCATTAATCAAATTAGAGTTTATGATATGGAACATAACCACCAGTTAGAAACTATCCAATCGTATAGTGAACTCGCACAGAAACTTCATATTTTTAGTGAAAACAGAAGTATTAGAAACAAGAGGGGTTTAACCGAATTATTGGAATATGGTTCACGCAACTTTGACGGAGAATTGTATGATAATCTCCCTGCGAGAAATTGCGACCAATCACAACTTTTTACTCACCAATACCAAACTGGGAGTGAACCTTCTTATACCGCAACCACTAACTATACCGCAAATCCCAACGAATGTGAAGTCGCATTCCGTATTTATAGCGGTATTCTCGGTAATCCTTCAACTAAAATGTATCCAGCATTCCTTACAAAGGGTCTTCGTATTGAGATTGATTTGAACTCTGCCGAAAAAGCACTTGAATTGTGGACTGGTGAGGGTATTTGTGAGGATACTGGTGTTGTTTCTACCGAAGTTGAAGGTAGTTGTTTGTTTGGAATTGCTACACCAACCCCAGCAACCAACACACCATTAACTTCTGTTCTTTTGTATACTGAACTAAACGCTGGATACGACCAACTACGAGCAGGAGCAGAACCTCCAACTGAAAGTGCGATTGCTGGTGGAGTTAAGGCAGTTAAAAATCAATTGGTAGGAGCAGTCAATCTTCTTGTCGGTAAACCCCTCTATGGTTGGAATAATGCTAATCCACCCGTTTTGGTGAATATGGGAACAATTCAATCGGTTAGTTGTAATTCTGGTGAAAATGCTGGTGGTGTTTGTGGCGTAACTGTAAATCTTACTGGGTCTACTGTAAACGGCGATACTTTTGTAGGCGGAGCAGGGAGAGATAATTTAGGAGCAGACCAAGTATTTAACAACAACACATGCTTTGTAAGAAAAAGCGATATTTTCACCGACACCCCACCTAAAGTTGTTGTAAATAATGTTGAATTTGTGCTTAAAACCGCCCAACCACCACAAGCATATATTGATAGATTAGTCAAGCAAACTCAAACCGAAGAAGGAGCAGTATTGGATTATTTGACTTGGGATATTTATAGAAACAATATACAATCTGCCGAACAATTAGCACAAATTAACATTCCAGCAATTAACAAACGAGCAACAGCAATTCTCTCTTTACCTATGAAAAATAATACCGCACCAAAAGTATATTCAAAGGATAATGATACTGTTATTGACGGTTGTGATAATTACAACTATATCGTTAATCAAAAACTACAACCTACGAGAAAAGTTAATCTCAAACTACTTTCCCAAACTCCCGCTAAAACCGCCCAAGTTGCCCTATACGAAAACGAAAAAGCATTAGGAGCAACAAAAGTTATGGTGTCTAATTTGGATTATCAAGAGGACAATTTCTTCATTTCTCGTGCTCTTGCTATGTATGGTAATATTTACGATTTGGAAGCGGACGGCAACATTTCTCTCAAAATAGAATATAAAAATCCCCAAGTCAATAAACTCATGATTACATATATCGCTGGATTAAGAAGAATGATTGTAAACAGAAATGGAATGACTATTGAAACTTAATTTAGAAAACATTACATATATATTTTTATTTTTTATAATCTATATATATATAACAAATGGATACTACAAGAGGCACAATTCAAGTCTTACCTACCAATCTCGGGAATGGTGTTTTTAGTCCAGATAGAAATGGTTTAGGGCAAATCATTTTTGAAATACCGAAAATACCGCAAATTCTAAACGGAAGAAGTTTAAGAGTAAATGGGACATTCAAGGTTAAACTCGGTAATGGAGCAGATACAGCAAACGGACAAAACTTCTGTGCCGATACTCCTACAAGTGACGTGTATATGGACGGACGAACTGGGGTCAGTTCTGTTATAGAAACTTTATCTATCCAGTCATTAGTCGGTGCTACATATTCCACAATTAAAAATTATAATCGTCTATGTGCTTCTCTCATTCCACTTAACGAAAGTATTAATAATTTCTTAAATGGTGTAGATACAGCATACGGAGGACTGGCGAAAGATATAACACAAGCGAAAAAGTGTGATAAATCATTTGACTTCTCACTTCCACTATTGGACGGATTTTTACAAGGTAATCCTATTGATATGAACCTTGTTGGTGGTTTAAGAATTGTGATTACTCTTGCCCCTTCTAACTATGTTTTACATAACAACTACTGGCGTAATCAAAATTCCACAGCAGGTCTTGCTAATGGGGGAGCATATTACGAAGTGAGTGACGTTGTCTGTTCTATGGAAACCGAAATTCCCAACGCACAAGGTCAAGACGCCATGTTGGCGAACCAAAATGGAGTTATGGAATACAACACATTTTCTTCATTCTATAATGTTATTGTTTCAAACGACCACAACCTTTCTCTATTGCTCGGGACTTCCCGCACATTATCTATTATAGGAAATATTATACCGAGTGAATGGGTCAACTCTTACCAATACAACTCACAACAAACAACGCAACCACTTTATCTAAATTCTAACAATATTCTTGATAATCGTATTCAAGTCAACTCTTTCACTTACACAAAAGCAGGTGTCCGTATTCCATTAGATTTTGAAGTCACGAGTAGAGATACTCAAAAAATAGGTGTTGCCGACAGCGGAAAGAACTGGGAAGAACTCAATATTATTCGTGATACTTGGAACTTACATAATTGCGTGAAGTCGCTGAAAACCGAACTATCTAATCCTTTGGATAATAACACAACCGCAAGATTTAACAGAGAACGATATTCTATTGTAGAAGAAGATAAAAGACAATCCTATATGGTTGGTGTGAACTACGACAGCATTAGTGAAGTCGGTATTAACTTTAAGGGTGAACCCTATGGAATGAGAATTCAAATGGAAAAACCCGCTGGGCAGAGTGTAAAACCACACTCTTTGTTCTTGTTTGTTAAGCACGAAAACACTATTGTCTTTAATCAAGGTGTAGCACAAGTCATGAATTAAGGAGATTTATTGTTGATTAAATTTTTTTACATTTATTTTTTTTATAATCAATATATATAACAAAAATGAGTTCAAGTGGTAGAATGCTCCCCCCAGTGCTTAGGACAGACCCCTTAGAGCGTCCAGTCAATCAATCAATTAATAGTGATTTACTCTTTCCAGTTACTTTTAATCAAAACACTTGTAAATTTGTATTTGATAGAAAGGGGGTTTTATCCGCCAATTCACAATTACATTTAGCACAAACAGTTTCAAACCCACAATTTCCAAATGTTGATACTAATTCATTCTTGCCTACTTCTACGGGTGCTCTTGCTATGATAGAAAGAGCATATCTTACGATTGGTGGTAAACGAGTGAGCGATTTATTACAGTGTGGTCATTACAATACTTGGAAACACTTACATTTTTCTAACGAATACAGAAAAGGAGTTCAACAACCTAAACAAGGAACAAATGATATTTTTATGGGTTCTACCGACCCTCGTATCGCACCTGCTTCCGCAACAGCAATCCGTGCTCGTGGGTTTTCCCCGCCATACGGACAATTGGGTCGTGAAGCAACTGAATTTGCTGTTTCTACTGCTTCTGCTACATTTGGCGAACAAGAGCAAGACGATACTGGAACAGCGGATAAAGCAAAACGATTGCTTACAACTGACCCAACAACCACACCAACATTTACTATCGGTCTTTCCCAACTTATCCCATTTTTGGTTGGTGTTAATCTTCCACTATTTGCGATTAAGGAAGAAGTTGCCCTACATATTGAATGGCGTGGTAATGGATACGGACAACGATTTATGTGGAACAGATATGATAGTGCTGGAAACGATTTAGACGGAATTGGAACTGAATACTACAAACAAAGTGTGTCTACAATCGTCCAAGACGAAGTATTTATTATGGCGGATTATCTGTATTTCCCGTCATTAATGGAAGAGTTGGAAAATGAAATTATGACTGGTGGCGGTTATGATATTCCATACGACGACATAGCAACGCAAGAAAACTTCACAGTTTACAATACTGGCGATTTTACAAACGAATACCAAATCGTCATGGGTGGTAAAAAGGTAAAACGAATTATAGTCCAACACGAAGACGAAGAAGTCAAAGATAGTGCTTGTTGTTCTCTTTATAATTCTGTGGAACTTGCCGACGGAGTTTCCTACCAATTTAAGATTGATAGTGCTAATGTTTATTCACTACCTTTGAGAAATCGTGCTTTACAAAAACACGAAACCGATATGGTTGAAGGCATACCACTTGTAGAGTGTGATTATCTGTATACATTCAAAAATCAAGTTGACGCTACTGGTGCTATTACAACCGCTACTTCTGGTATTACCGACCGCCTATGTAATTCTCACCTTCAAAGAAACGAAGTTGGAACTCAAAACTGGATTGGGGTGAAATTGGAAAATTCAGCAGGTCAAGCAAAACGATTGTCTAACCAACCTATTATTTACACCGAAACTGGTGAATGTAAAGCAGTCAACGACGGAAATACTCGTAAAGTAAGGTTTTTCTGTGTATATCAAAAAATGGTTAATATCAGCGGTGGATTGGTTCATATAATAGAATAAATATTTACATAGATTAAATGAATAATACGGATTGTGAAGATATTGACGAACAGCAGGTATGTATAAGTTATATCATATCAATTGCTTCCGTTAGTTCCTTATTCATTATAAGTGAAATATTGCCTTTTTTAAAAGCACAAAAGGGAAATGGATTAACCGAACTTTTAATATGTATGTTTGAAGGAAGCGATTGTATACTATCTAAAATGATAGAATGTCTCAAAGGTGAAAAGGAAAAAGAAAATGGTGTAAGTATAGAACAAACACAATCATTACAATCTCAACAAGAAACCAAACAAGAAACAAATATAAATATAAATATTGAGAGAAACGACGAACACTAATCATATTTTTTTTATTCTTAATATAATATATAAATATGAGTGAGTTGGGACAAAACGGGTATTTATCACAAATCTCTCAAATCAATAGCAATGTTGCTGGATTTCGTGGTCTTAAACAACAAGCAGAAGCAGAACAACAATCGTTAAATATACAAGCAAAGCAAGAAAACGATATGGACGATTTAAGAAAGATTGGGTCGGGTTTTAGCGAAAAGGCATTCAAAGAAGTAATCGGTAAATACGGCGGAAAATTATATAATGCTGGTTTCGGTAAAAAGGGTTCTTTGAGTGAATTTGACGACGAATTAGGAACGAAATTAGGTTGGACGGAAGCAGAAGGTAAAGATACTTTTTTAAAATTAGTCGCAAATAAACTCGGTGTTGATACACGACCCGCTGGTGCTGTAAAGGATATAACTAAAAATTTATCAAAAGGTAGTGATTTGATTAAAAGTATTGGAAGCGACGCTGTGGACCGTGTTTCTGCTGAAAGTTCAAGAATTACAACACAAGTAGGAGAAAAAGCAAGTAATCTAATAGACAAAGCGTCGGGTGAAGCAAGTAATTTAAGCGACGGATTAGCAAAAGACGCATTATCTTCTAATAACATTAAAGGTGTCGCCCAAGAAGGAGTGGAAATGGTAGATATGACGCCAAGGGCACCGAGACAAATTACACCAGTTGAAGAATTAATAGGGGAAACACCGCCACCCATTCAACAAGCACCGAAAGTAGATATTGGTGGTAATCTCTCTAAACAAACTCAAATGGGAGAAGCAGACCCAGAAGATTTAAACAAAGCATTAGACGATAATGTTTCAGTGGGAGAATTTCAAGACCATTTAGACAATAAATATAATTTTAGTGCTGGTGAAGGAGAAGGAGAAGGAATTTCTACTGCTGTCGCAGATACGACGGAAGACATAGTAGCAACAGAAACAGCAGGAGCAGTTGAAGAAGGAATTGGTGGTGCTTTGGAGGCAACTGGCGTCCTTGCTCCGCTTGGTCTATTATTTCAAGCAATAGGACTTGGAAGCGATATTTATGCTGGGTATGAAACGGGAAAAGGCGTTGTTGACGCTTTTGAAAACGATGTTTTGGGACACCAAACATACGTCACGCCAAAAGTCGCCATGCCGAACGCACCTAAAACATTACTATCACAACACTTACTCGTCACGCCTACAAGCGATACTCTACACCAACAAGGCACGAGTTTTTCTACTGGTTGGTAGGTAAAACCCGCCATATAATTTATATTTTTTAATTAATTGTAAAATAGAATTAATTAAAAAATTGATTTAAAAACAACCTACTATATAATATATAACACCACGATATGAAGTTCCCTACATTCAATCCAAATGAAAGTCTACACCAATACAACTTTACTCAATATTTTAATCCTTCCAAAATGAAGAAAATAATAGAAAGTGAATGGAATGTTGAATATGACGAGGATTGGTTATTTGAAAATGGTATTAGAGATATAACAGACGCAAAAACACACATTACGAAGATATACAGAAGTAGTAAGAATGGAAGGTTTCAACCAAGATTTTTGAGAAATGATTATGGGCGATATTTCTACAAAGGTTCATTATCCATAGGTTTATTGGTTTGTCCTATCCGCCACTCGTTATGTCGTGAAGATTATATTGATTTTGATATGATTAACGCACATTATAAAATATTAGAACAATTATGTATACAAAAAAAAATACCAAAAGAAGATTACAAATATATTTCTCAATATTGTAATAAACGAGATAGTATTAGACAAGATTTATGTAAGCAGTATTTCCCGAATGAAGAATATTCAACCGCAAAAGATAAAGTCAAAGTTTTATTCCTACGAATTATGTATCTCGGTTCATTTGAGAAATGGAAAAAAGATTGCGGACTTCCAGACGAAATGAAACAAGACGGACATACGAGTAAAATACAACATAATATGACTAATTTATTACTTCGTATCAAACAAGATAATCTTACAGAATGGAATGATACTAACCAAAAGATAGAAAAAGAAAATAAACACCGAAAAAAATTAGCAGATAAACACAATACACAATATAAACCAAAAAATCCAGACGCTTCATTCTTATCATTATTCTTACAATCTTGGGAGCGTAAGATATGTGAATGTGCTGTTGAGTTTATGGTAGAACACAAGCATATTAAAGATAATACTTTGGTTTATACATTTGACGGGTTCATGTGTTTAAAAACAGATATGGATACATTCCAAATTTGTAAAGATTTGAATAAAAGAATTATTGAACGATTGGATTTAGATATTGGTTGGGAAACAAAAGATTTTGATAGACATATTGACGATACGGTTTTTCCAGCAAAGAAAGAATATGATTTTCCAAAAGACAAAATAGTTCATTTTGATTTTAAATATTTTGACGATATTGAAACATACGAAGAAAAACGAGGATATTTTGAAACATTCATTACAAAGACAATTAACCCACAACCTATATATCATTTCAAATTCACAAATGAAAAAAGTGTATCGTCTTATGTAATGTATAACAAAGATAATCTCAAAGAAGCATTTATGGAATATACACTCAACGAAACAAAAAAGAGTAATAACAAGGGTGATAATTTGGAAGTCTTATTTGTTGATAAATGGTTAAAAGATACAGAAAAATCATTATTTCACAAGGCAGATTTTAGACCCCACCCATATAATCCTAATAGTGTAGACAAAGAAACCAATATATTAAATACATTTACTGGATATAGTCCAGATTGCTTTAATGACGAATTAGACGCAAATGACGAATACATTAAACCATTTCTCGCAGTCGTAGAAAATATTGTAGGGGGAAATCCCGACGATATTGAAATTTTCCATAATTTAATTGCTTGGAAAGTTCAACGCCCCGAATATAAAAACCCCTATTCTGTATTAATTAAATCACAAGAAGGCGAGGGTAAAAATACCGTATTTGATACAATTGGTCGTATGATTGGTGAAGCACATTATTATCAAACTACGAATGCGGAAGATTTATTTGGCGACCACGCAGAAGGCGTTAATAACAAACTGCTTATTGTAATGAATGAAATGAATATCAAACAAACTGGAAAACATGCTGATAAATTAAAATCGCTTATTACCGACCCTACATTTAATATTAATCCCAAAAATATTCGTCCACTTACAATTAGAAATCTCGCATTTATCGTTGTATTATCAAACCAAGAAAATCCTATATATATTGACGAAACGAAACGAGATAGACGCTGGTTCATTTTTCAAGGCAATCAAAAAAATATTAAAATTAATAATGATACTTGGAGTAAGATACATAAACGATTAAGAGAACCCCAATTTATCAAATCTCTCTATAATTATTATATGAAATATAATTTGGAAGATTTTAATTTAACAAATGCTAAAATTAGAAATAGTAGACGCAGAGCGTATAAATCCGTTGTGTGTAGGTATGTAAAACCAGAAATTTTATTTCTACAAGATTACATTATGGAACGCCGATTTGTAGGTGATACAGCAAATGGCGAACATAAAAATCCACTAAATATGGAACATTATTCAAATTATTCGCACGGCACAACCCAATACTCACAAAAACGATACTGGAAAGGATATGAACCTTCACAGACTTCTAATTTAAATCAAAATATTAATTTTATGAATAACGATATATATTGGAGTTTTGGATTTGATACAGATTGGTATGAAGACGGATTATTCCTTTCAACTAAATTTCAGTTCAAAGCAGGGGACATTCGTAAAGATTATTTAGAATGGGTTAAACTAAATGGTTTTAATGTTGAACGGAATGAGCGTTCACAAAAAGCATTTAATAACGCAATTCCTACTCTACAACTACCTATTGAAATTGTTGGTATGAAAGCAGGTGAGAAGGGTTTTGTATTCACACCTTATGCCGTTATACATGCTATGGTTAAAAGAAACTATTTGGAATTAGAACAAGAACAAATTAAACTTATGACCGAGAACTACGAAAAGAATAAACAAAATATAGAAGAAGCAGTCGTAGAACCAGAGGATTACAATACAGAATTATTATCCCTATTTTAGATAGTTGCCCTATTCATATATCTATATATTAGGGTGATTATTTTAGTGTTTTCAAAGAGGTAGGATTTTAGAAACTGAAAAAACTTTTTTTTTTTTTGAACTTTTCTAAGACTAATAAAAAAGTGTTATGATAATCTTAGACCTAAGAATATAGATAGAATAGAATAAGACCCTATCCAATCACAAAAAAAATACCAAAAAAACCCTTTATGACGAGGGAGATTTAACCCCTTTTGAATTTTTATATATAACACCAATAACCTATTTAGTAAAAAAATGATTTAAACATAACGAATTATATATATATAACTAACTAATAACACACGATATGCCTTTAACAAATGCTGAAAAAACAAAGCGATACAGAGAAAGACACCCAGAAAGATTTAGAGCAAGTCTATTGAAATATTGGAAAACAAAATATGTGTGTGAATGTGGTAAAACACTCACAAAAAAAAATAGAGCAGTCCATAATAGAAGTGCCGACCATTTAAAATATGCTGATTATATGGAAACTAAAAGAAAGTTATATTATTTGGAAAATAAAGACGAGTTAATGGAAAAAGCAAAAAAACTCGTTCTTTGTGAATGTGGAGAGCATGTTACTTACGCACATATAGCAAAACATAGAAAAACACAAAAGCATTTATCAATAATGGGAGAGAATGATAAATTAACGAAAAACACAAAAGCAAAAGAAAAGGTTGTTTGTGAATGTGGAGAAGAAATTACTTACGCACATATAGCACGACATAGAAAAACACAAAATCATATATCAAGAATGGAAAAAATGGAAAAAACCGAAGTAAAGGAAGATAGTGAAACTTCAAGTGAAGAAGAAGAATATATTAATAACTATCTCTCCAAAGGTAAATATGATACAAATGGATTGTTAATTACAACGGATAGTGATACAGATTAATATAGGAATTTTTTAAAAAATCATTATTTTTTTTATCTTTTTTTAGTATATAGAGAGAAATGGTAAACAGTAAAGGCAAGTCATTATTAATGGATATTAACCCAAATTTGGACGAGATAATTGCGGAGGAAAATACCGTAGCAGACACAGAAAATGGTGAGGAACATATTAAAATGGAAAAGGAGGAAGTTGCGGAGCATAATGAAGTCTTTGCGGAACAAGCGGTTAAACCCACCAACAAAAAACCAGTATTTAAGAAACCGAGCATGAGTAGAGAAGATAAGGCAAGAATACGAGAAGAAGAAAAACAAAAGAAAGAAGAAGAACGAGCAAGACGCAGAGAAGAAACAGCACAGCGTAATAGAGAAAAAGCACGATTACGATATTACGAACAAAAGGCAAAGAAAGAACAACAACAAAAAGTAGAAAAGGATATACCCAAGAAGATAGTGGAACAAACCGAAGAGAAACTAAATAATTTTCAAAAGCAAGAAGTGTCGCAGAAAGTCAGTTCAAATATGGATTTTCATACATTCGCAACTTATATGTTGAAATATGACGAACTAAAAGAACAAGTCGCACGGCAACAACGAGAGAAAATGCCTCCACCTAAACCAGTAGAGAAATCCAAACCTAAATACCACCCCGACAATTACCCTATATCAGCAGTATACAGAAACAAACGGTCTATGCCGAATAACTTTTTCTAATGTTTATATTAATAATGCCGAAAACAAGAAAGCAAAAGGATACGGAAGATAATGGCGATTTAACTGTAAAATCTATTATTCCATTAGAAATAGAAGACGACGATTATAACCCAGTCCTTCCCAGTATAAAGAGAAATAGTGGTTCATTAATATTGTTAGTAGGGACAACGAATTCTGGTAAAACCACACTTATCAATAATTTACTTTTGAATAAAAACATGTGGGGAAGACGCCCAAACCAACCGCAAGGTGCTTTTGAAAATGTCTCCATATTTTCCCCTTCATTATATTTAGACGATAGTTGTAGATTTTTAGTAGAGAACTTTGATTGCTATTCCTCCTTTCAAGACGAGATTATAGAACAAATGAAAGCAAGACAACTCGCATTACCAAAAGATAAGCGACCGAAACAAATGATAGTTATTGACGATAGTGTTGGATTGATAGAGCGTAATTCGTCTGTAAATTATTTAGGAACGAGATATAGGCATTTTAACTGTAATATGATTATGTCCGTCCAGTCATTTCGGGCATGTAGTCCTATTATGAGGGTCAACGCAAATTGTGTGATATTAATGAGTGGGATTATGAATAGTCGTGAGTTAGAAAAGATTGACGAGGAGTATGGAGACATATATAAAAGAACATTATTGTATTGTTATGCGAAATTTGCTTCAAAGAAATATGAATTTATATATTTGAAGTGTCGGGAAAATCCACCCGAAATGTATAAAAATTTTACAGAACAAATAGATTACAATAAATACAAGAAGATAGGCAAGAAATTCAAGATTGACGATTTTAGTGAAAGTGAAAATGAAGATAATGAGGATATATAATAATCTAAATCTATAATAATAATGAATGTGAGTGCGACAAGATTGGTATATGTAAACAAAGGTTCAGCGAAAATCAAGAATGAAGACACGGGGGACTTTGTAAATGCTGTTGATAATGGTATTGAAATTGAAGCAGGAGATAGTATAAGTATAGAGGGTATAGCAGTAGAAAGTCGTGGTGTAGGTGCTAATATTATTGAAATACCTTCTCGTGAATTGAATTATCCGTATTTAACAAATAAAATGGAACTGAATATGTGGTATTACATTCACCATACATACGAATATTCGTGTATTCTTCCTTCCTTCGTCCAACAATATTCGGGAGCAACCGACCCAACAAATCCAACTTATGGTTATGCTTCGGGGTTCAATTATAATGTGGAGCGGTGTTTCCCACCCAGTAGTGCTCTTGGTATGTCTTCATTAAATGACTACCAAAACACATATTTTTCTGGAATGAGATTTTATATAGGTGGGTGGGGTCAAAGTAAAGAAAATATAACAAATCCACTTTCTTACAGTAGTTATGGTTTAGCAGACGCAACTATAAATCCTTCAACTATGGATTTTCATTTTATAGAATGTAATAGACAGATAAATTGTAATTTGGGTTATGATAGTCCAGCAAATATCGCTTCACAACTAACCGCAAATTTTCATAGAGGGAGGTTTTCCCCGAATGTAGGATTATTATGGGATAGAGGAGATAATAATAATCAAAGTGGTTATTTTCCACAGCAGTTTAAACCGAATGTGTTTATTAACCCCGATATAATAGCAGAAGGCATGATTGCGGACGCAATAGGCGATAAAGACGAATGTGTAGCAACAATATCAGCAATCCCGTATGTTTTTAATAGTAATCAAGGAGATTATGGTTATGCTGATAAATATTATAGTTATTTCAGCGGTTTATTCGGTATATTAAATCCATTTTATTATTATTATGGTAGTCGTTTGTTAAATGGGAACAATAACAATAAAATCAATATGTCTATCGCAGTTCCAACCAATAAAAACGGAGATATATATTTAATAAATACACTTACTTCAATTCAACAACCGACTACACCATTCGCTTATGTATCTTCACCACAAAGGGGAGAATTATTTATAACGAATTTAAAGTGGACGCAACAGAATTTAGCATGGTTAAGAGGTTTAATCCACTCACAAAAAAACTGGAAGTTTGGAAAAAGGACAACCACAGAAGAACTAAATAGTCAAGCGAGTAAATCACAATTCTATTACAATATTCCAATGGGTAGATATGTAGATAATACAACACAAGCACAAGGACTACCTTATAATGCGAGAATAGCATTACCACAACCCTATAATACTTCCACTGCTGTTAGACCCGACTATGTGAGAACATACGCATTTTATGAGAAAAGTTTTTATGAAGAAAGTGGATATATTTTGCGTAATGACCCAACTGCCCCCGCTCAAAATGTATACGAAGTTGGGGACGGAGGTTTACTGAATGGATTATCGCCGAAGAGTTGGTCACAAGCATTAGATATTAATGTATTTGCTGTGAAAGTTCCTTATAGTCTCGCTGGTGATAGTGAATGGGCGATTGCTATTCCACTTATAGAAAGAACATACGAGCAGAAATTCGTGGTTGGAAATTATGCTATGGTTGATTTTACTATGTCTCGTCCAGAGGCAACTATGGTTCAAATATTAACCCCAGACTTCCTCCCAAAAGAACCCGCCGAAAATGTAAATTATATAACAATAATGAAAACTATGTCTATCGGTGCTCCCGATTTGACTTGTGAATTTGACGACCAGCGAGGGCGATTTGCGTTAAAAAATATGTATTGGTTTAACCGAATAGGTAATACAAGACAAGCAGGAAGCGACGCAGACAACCCATTAAATCCCGACCCAGAACAAGAGGTAATAACTTCTAACGCATTAGCAAATAATTACTTTGTTCCATTTACTGAAAAAAAGGTATATTACACAAAATACGCATTATCTGGCGTAGGATTAGTGGATATATCCGTATTAGACGAAGAAGAAAACAGATATGTAATAGACAGATATGACCCACAAGATATAGACGCAAAATTTACTGGTTCATTATTAGAAAGGTTAGGTTTTACATACAACGGATTAATAAATATGAATGGACGACCCGAAACAATATTTCAAGAGCAATATTATAATACAGTAGAAAAAACGGCATACTCAACTTTTTTTCCATATCCGCTTACATGTAATCCCGAGATAGATACTACATTCAATCAGTATATATCGGTAAATAGTCACGGAGCACCAATATTTAATTTAAATACACAAATAGACCAAACACAAATAAATATTTCTGCTTCTTCTGCTTATGTATACGCACAAAATCTCCCAAAAAAATTAGCAAGTCCATACTGGATAATAGCAAGTGATATAATAGACGGAGTAAAATTTGTGAAAGACGGAATACCCGTAAATTGTTTAGCAGTATGTAATCGTTCATATATTAGTGGTGATTTTGCGTTTTCATTTGCGACAGATTATAAATTCAAAGCAGATATACCATTTACATTATCGTCTATAAAAACCAAAGTATTAACACAAGATTTATTACCAGCAGATATAGATAATGGAACTTCCATTATATATAAAATAGAGAAGGCATATCAACAACAACAAGAAGAAGAAGAAGAACAAAAACAACAGAAAAAGAAGAAATAGGGCAACCCAAGATCGGGTGGTAAAAACCGCCTATATATCTATAATATTACCAGCAATATCAACGGAATATGTAATACTCTTATCTAATTCATAATTAGGGGGTTTTTCTTCATTTATGATTTCTTTGATTTCGTCAATAGCGTCTTCTAAATATGTGGTTTCAGCAGGTGGAATAGCAACTGTTTTCGCCATTTCTCTCTTTCTGTCTTTACAAAAGAGGTAATCCAAAAATCTTTCGTCTTTATCTCGTAATGAAATCCAACACGCTCTATGTATATATTCACTTTTGCTATTTTTTCGTATTGGTTTGTTACACTCTAAACAAATATGTTTCTTCATTATATATATAATGGATACGGAAAAAAAACCGAAATTAACCGAAGAGGAATTAAAGAAGAAAAGGCGTGAGTATATGAGAAAATATTATAAACGAAAAAAGTTCCAATTAAACGAAAATGGTTTTGTTAAATCTAAACCACAAAAACCTATTATACCACCACTTAAAATTATACAGAAGGAAGTTGTAATCTCATTTAATTAATATAAATAATGTCGTGTAGAATATTTAGAAGGTGGTTATGGAGAGATTTAGCAAGACAAAGATATAGAATACGCTTATTAAAACTACGATTAAGAAATAGAATAAAAATGGGATATGATTTACATTATTTTACATAAAAAATAAAATTGACTTAAAGAAATATATTTACGATATAGTATAATAAGAATTAGCATGTCTAAATTTATGACTAAATTGGAAAATATATTAATGAGTGAGGGTTTGACGGAAAATACAGCAAGTCAATATGTGAAAAGAATAATGCTATTGAATAATGGTAAGAAGTTCACGAGTATAGCGTTTTTGAGAAAACCAAAGGATATAATGGAATATATGAAGGACGATAGGAAGTTGTCGGCGACTTCTATGGAAAGTTATTTAGGCATGATAATATCTGTTCTAAAAAAACTTCCGTCAAAAATGAATGATAAGGCAAGAAAGCAATATGAAGAGATATTGGAGAAACCAGACGAATATTTCACAAAGCGTGAAAAAGGAACAAAAACAGAAAATCAAAAGAAGGGTTGGGTAGACAAAGAAACATTTGAGAAATATATTGACGAAGCAAGGGAGAAGGGTTTAACCGCAAGTAGAAAAACAAAGAATTTCACAACCAAAGATTATAATGCGGTATTGGAATATTTCCTCATTTCTCTCTATACACTACTTCCACCAAGAAGAAATAAAGACTATCAGTTAATGACGATTGATACAGACGAAGGTAATAGATTGGATACAAAAACAAAAGAGTTTATTTTCACAGATTATAAAACCAGCGGAAAATACGGAGAACAGAAAATAGATTTAAATGAGTATCCAGATTTTTTGAAAGTCTTGAAAATCTATATGAAACGCAGACCAAGTGAAAATGACTATTTATTAGTATTCCACGACGGAAAACATTTTACACAAACAAATACGATTACACGACTTTTGAATAAAATATTTGGAGGGAATAAGGTGGGTTCAACCGCCATTCGTAGCATGTATTTAACGAGTAAATATGGTGGTGATTTAAACGACCAAATGAAGAAAGATAGTAGTGCTATGGGACATTCTATTCAAACACAACAAACACAATATGTGAAAAAATAAAGAAAAGAAATAGGGCAACTTTACATACAGTATATATTATATATGGGTGATTATTATAGTGTTTTTTAAGAAATAAATTAGAATGAAAGTAGAAAAAAAAAAAAAAAAAATAGTTTCTAAATTCCTACCTAACCCAAACTACTAAAATAATCACCCTGCCCACCGCATGTAAAAAAAGGGCAATTTCCAAAATATTTTATTTTCATTTCTCTCAAAATCGCTGTTTTAATTTTATACTCATTAAAAAGTAAAATTGAGTATAAAAATATGCTGTATGGTGCTGTATTAAATTAAAACAAAATGTGCGAAATGAGCGAAATGAACCAATACCTTAACGAAATGAAGAATGATATTATCCAATTGTATAAAAACGAAATGATTGATAATGAAGACGACGATTTTGAGGATATAATCGACGATTTCAAATATGGTTTGAGACAAACACATTTAGATTGGGTAAAACCTATACCAAATACAATTCGTAGTGAACTAAGAGAATATTGTATTGAGCGTATGGAAGAAGAATACGACCCAGATATGTATTATTCAAATATGGAAATTATTGATAATGAAGGTGTATTATCATATTGTTTAGTTGAGTTAATTTTGGAGGATATTGATTATGATTAAATACACATAAATATATAACAACCGCTATTTTCAACTTTTTTTTATAAATAGGGCAACCCAAGATCGGGTGGTATTTACCGAATATAAAGAATAAAATAAAAAAAAGGACAATTGCCCTAATTTTTCTTTATTCATATAAACATTTCTCTCAAATTATCTACTTACACCACAATTGCCTCGCAACTTCCATTTCAATTTCACTCCTACTCATTTTAGATACACCTTTTATTTTTAACACCCAAATATCACATAATATCTTCCTCCATTCTGTAAAATCCTTTTTGGTTTTGGCGTTTCTCATCGCTCGGTAATTCCTCCACTTTTTATTACGAACTACTAACGAATTTTTACCTCTTCTCCTACAATGTATTCTATGTCTCATAATATCAAACATTCTTTGTTGTCTTTTTTCGTCGTCAGTTGGATTTCTTACTCTTCTCCCATATTCACTTAATCTATATATCGGTATTTTCCCCTCTCTCTTCCACATAACTCTAAATATTTTCCAACTATCAACATTCATATAATTAGGCAACTTACCAGTTCCGTCAAATATTTTCACCTTCTTACGAATTTTACGACCTCGCCACAACGATTGTATTTTTGTTGCGAGTTTATTTTCGTCTTCTTTTTTATTTTCAGTAATCACCACGCACTTTTTATTTTCTTTTTTTGGTTTATAATTTCCAATTGCTTTTCTACACAAATAACCTCGCAACAACGATTGTATTTTTATTGCTGATTTATTTTCTACTTCAATCTGCGTTTCATAATAATCTCTCATAGTAAATATTTTCATTAATCTTGTTCTCATATCAAATCCGTCGTTTACATAATAATATCCGTCCCTTTTATCAAGCATGTCGTCTAATAATATCAGTTTTTCACTCAATACACGAAGTTTAGTCGCAACTGTAAGCATTTTACTACAATATATGCGTTTACACTTTTCTCTCCCAATATGAGCGTGATATTCTTTTCTTGTAATGACTGTATCACACTTATTACACTTCATATATTTTTTTTTGTCTTTTAGTTTTTCTGCGAGTGTATATCTGCGTTGATTTGGACGCAATCTCATACGAGTTCTTCTTTCGTGTTCTATATATACAATATTGCCTTCCAATTTATTTTTGAATTCGTGTAATGATTTAAAATGATTTGCGAGTTCCAAATAATTACCGTCGCCGATTTTATCACTTACCTCGTCTATGATTTCAAACGCTTTGTTGATAATATTGATAAAGTCGTCGCTGATTTTCTTGCTTTCTGCTGTGATATTGCCTCTTTCTTGGTTTCCGCTCATATTCATAAGTTTCTTATGCTTGGTATATACCGATTTTTTTATATCAATTTTACTATTTAATAAAGTAGAATAATAGAAGTCTATTTTCTACGATAATAAATATTTTGA
>Ga0209929_1000164_pt1 | contig 25464 bp, 39 predicted proteins | sample SalPon2_C_H2O_MG_2_FD_185731 | JGI IMG/M metagenome (GOLD analysis project Ga0209929, IMG submission 185731) | Salt pond water microbial communities from South San Francisco under conditions of wetland restoration - Salt Pond MetaG SF2_C_H2O_MG... ... | reverse complement strand
AACCTTTAAAAAAATTGGGGAGTATATATGGGGGAAGTTGAAAGTTTTTTTTTATTTTTATTATGAACTTTCGATAATTTTTTCTTATAAAAAAAATGAAAAATATTTTTTTAATCTAAAATTTTGAAAAATATTTTTTTTTCGAGGGTTTTTAAAATCAAGTGTTCCGAACTTGTGAAAAAAAATTTTTTTTTGAAAATTTACGATGATTTTTTACTCCGCGAAAATTTTGACTTGTCACGAGGTATATCTATTTTAAACCAAACACGAAAAAGTGGTCTCTAAAAAAATTGAATCCAAAATTTCTAAAAAAAAAAATTTTTACTGTCTTCGAAAACACATGAAAAAAAAATTTTTTTTGAAAATTTACGATGATTTTTTACTCCGCGAAAATTTTGACTTGTCACGAGGTATATATATTTTAAACCAAACGCGAAAAAGTGGTCTCTAAAAAATTGAATCCAAAATTTCTATAAAAAAAAAATTTTACTATAGTTTTTTTGGTCTTAAAATATTTTGATTTTTTCGAATTTTTGCGAAATTTAGGGTATATTTTTAAAATTTTCTAAAACCACAGTGTATATAGAAATTAAACCATTTTTACCACGGATGCGTTTATAGAATATGTATATAAAATAAAATATTTGATCTGATATTTTTTTTTTAAACCTCTAAAAAAATTGGGGAGTATATATGGGGGAAGTTGAAAGTTTTTTTTTATTTTTTTTATTGAAAAATTGTTCAAAAAAAATTGGGTATTTTTTTTCTAATGTAATATTAAAAATGAACAAAAAAAATTTATATAGTACCATTTCCATGACACTCGCTATAACTTTTGTTTATGGTTTCATATACTCGGGTATGAAAGAAGATTTTGGGTTTACAGATGACCCACTCGACCCTTACTATTTTTCACTCACGACCATGAGTACAGTAGGGTACGGTGATTTTTCACCAAAAACAAGGCGCGCGAAACTTCTTGTTATGAGTCACCAACTCGTCATTTTAGCTGAACTTACCACTTTTATTATGAAATTTTTAAAGTAAAAACTCAACCTAAGAATACTAGGTTTTTCATAATTTAATATACATAAAATTCTTGTAAACGCTATTGAAAAATGGATGTTATCAAAACTTCAGTTGTCGACACACCCGGATTCTTTGAGTGTATAGCACGTCTCGCGGGTACATCTTTTACCTCGTACCCTTCGAAAGTACTGGTTACGAGGTGTACTTTCGCATTTGATAACACAAAATCAGTTTTAGAACGTTTTAATAAATTAAACAAATCGGTATGATCATTCATAACAAATCCGTCTTTTGTATACCCTACAAAACTTTTAACATTTTCCGGTGCATATGGTGGGTCCGCATATATAAAATCACCTTCGTTTACGGTTTGTGTAAATGCAACTCTAAAATCACACCATTTAAAAACCACATTTTTTATAAGGTCTTGTATTTTTACTAACTCGTCTAATGATACCAGTATCGGTGTACTTTTATAGTGTCCATAAGGTACGTTAAACCCGTTAGGACCTTCCCTATACACACCTCTAAAACACGTTTTGTTTAGAAAAATTAGTGTTGCCGCATGTGTAGGTGTAGTAGGTATCAATTCATTATACCTTTTACGTATCCAATAATAGTAACTTTCCTTCGATGTTAAACCTTCCTCTTCAGTTTCCGGTTTACGATTTACTTCCGTACCGGTTCGAGTATCGTATGTGGTAAAGAGTTCGAGTAAATGTTCGTGTACTTCCTCGGGGTTCGTTTGAATCTGTCTATACATATTGATTAATTTTCGATTTTTATCGTACGCATACACTTTACCTTTTACCGTAATATCTTTACTCGCAAGTAACCCAAAAAGAACGCTCCCACCACCCACAAATAGTTCGTGGTAGTTTTCTATTTCCCTAGGGAAGGATTCGAGGACGGTATCAAGAATCTGCGTTTTACCACCGACCCATTTAATGATAGGTTTCATTTTTGTATTAATTAGAATCTTCTTTTTAAACCTTAGTGATTTAAAAAAGAAAAACGTCTAAAAATAAATGGAGGAGATACGCAAGTACCATAACGAGGCCAAGCGTCTCCTCATCCAATCGGCTACCCGCGAAGGCGACAGTATTTTGGATGTAGGATGTGGATTCGGTGGTGATCTCCAGAAGTGGCGTCACGCGGGGGCTAATATAAGCATGTGTGAACCGAACCCAGACTCACTCAAGGAAGCTAAGTCGCGCGCCAAGAACATGAAAATACGTGTCAATTTTTACGAAGGTGACATATTCGCGTGTCCCCAAAGAAAATATGATGTCATATGTTATAACTTTGCGTTACACTATATATTTGAAACGAACAAGTTATTCGAAACATCACTCTTAGCCATAAAGAACAGAATCAAACCAGGTGGTCGGTTCATAGGAATCGTACCGAATTCCGATAAGATTATCATGAACACACCCGTAAAAGACGAGTTAGGAAACTATTTTCTAATGAAACATACGAGTTCGGGGAACTTTGGGGAAAAGTTATATGTCCATTTAGCCGATACACCATATTATGCCGACGGACCAAAAGTTGAACCCATTGCACATAAGGATATGTTTTTTACGCGTATGGAGGATTTGGGGTTTACTTTAACATTATGGGAAGATCTTAAAGGGAACCCGGTTTCGGATCTGTATAGTAAATTTTGTTTCGTGTTTAGGAAATGATTAGTTATTATTATTGACGTTCGTACGTCTACTTTGAGCGGCGTTACCCGCCTTTTTTCTCATGTTATTTCGTGGATTTAGTGTTTTTGGTGTGTTCGGTGTGTTTGGTGTGTTTGGTGTTTTTGGTTTGTTTGGTGTTTTTGGTTTGTTCGTTGTGTTTAGTCTAATTTGAGCGGCGTTACCCGCCTTTTTTCTCATGTTATTTCGTGGATTTAGTGTTTTTGGTGTGTTCGGTGTGTTTGGTGTGTTTGGTGTTTTTGGTTTGTTCGTTGTGTTTAGTCTAATTTGAGCGGCGTTACCCGCCTTTTTTCTCATGTTATTTCGTGGATTTAGTGTTTTTGGTGTGTTCGGTGTGTTTGGTATTTTAATCGTATTTATAATTCGATTTTCTGTTTTTTCCATATTTTTTACGTTACGCTTTATTTTTAAACCAAGTTTTATTTTACTTACTAATTTACGGACAGGGTTTTTAGTTTTACTAGGAAGTTTTGTTTCCGGTTTAACGTTAGAAATTTTTTTTGTTATTACATTTTTAATATTACTTGGTAGAGAAGGTAAATTTGGTCGTTTAACAGATACACCTATTAACTGATTTTTATAGTAATTACTATAATTAAGTTTGTACGAACGATTATTATTATTAAAAAACCCCGTAAATATTTTATTTTTTAGGATATAAGGTATTGTAATGTTTGGGTTATCGTTTACATTAATTTTTAATTTTTTATTAAGTTTAATAATTGATTTTGGTAACGTTTTTAATTTATTTTCACCCAAATCAATATACTCAAGGTTTTTAAGGAGACCTATCTCTTCTGGTAAAGAAGTTAAATTATTTTTAGACAAATAAAGTACCTCTAAGTTTTTAAGGAGACCTATTTCTTTTGGTAAAGAAGTTAAATTATTTTTAGACAAATCAAGTACCTTTAAGTTTTTAAGGAGACCTATTTCTTTTGGTAAAGAAGTTAAATTATTTTTAGACAAATCAAGTTTTTTAAGGTTTTTAAGTTTACTGATTGATTCTGGTAACAAAGTTAACTTATTAGAACTTAAATAAAGGTTTTCAAGGTTTTTAAGTTTACTGATTGATTCTGGTAACGAGTTTAAACGATTAAAACGCAACCCAAGAGACGTAAGGTTTTCAAGGTTACCGAATTGTGGTGGTAATGTGGTTAATTTATTAGAATCCAAAAAAAGATAATCTAGTTTTTTAAGATTACCAATCTCTTTTGGTATCGAGGTTAAATTATTATTATCCAAATAAACCCATATAAGTTTTTTAAGTTTACCAATAGATGATGGTAAATTGGTTAAGCTTTTAAATGATAAATCAAGTCTGCTAATATTCATGTTCGTAACACCGAGGTTACGAAGTTCCTTGGGAACATTGGAGTTACTCATATACCTTTACATGATATATTTTTTTTCAGGGTTTAGGATCTGTATAGTAAATTTTGTTTCGTGTTTAGGAAATGATTAGAAATAAAAATATTATATTTAAAGGTGTAATATTAGTATATACTAATAAAATGGAAGACTTAAGTATAGATATAGTAAAAGTAGAAGGTAGTATCTATGACGTTAATGTTATACAAAATGACGAATATATAGGTCCGCTTATTGAAAGAGGTTACGAATGGGACGGGTGGATGCGAAGAGATGTACGATTATATCATAAACCGGGTACCGATATACTTGATATAGGCGCGAATATAGGATATAATAGTTTGATTTTTTCTGATTATGGTCCCGTTTATTCTTTCGAACCCGTTTATTACGAAATTGTTAAACTAAACGCAGAACAAAATCAGTTAAGACATCCAATTTATGTCGCACCTTGTGCCTTATCTGATGAACAAAAAGTAACTGACATGTATATACCTTCGACAAGATGTCAGTCGAATACACATATAAACTATGGTGGTACAAGTTTATATGAACATGAGGGTAAGTATAAAGGTGGTCCGGTTGTTAAAGTTACGTGTCAAAAGTTGGACGATGTATATACAGGTGTTCCGTCGTTTATTAAAATTGATGTTGAAGGACACGAATTACAGGTTTTGAAAGGGTCCGAAAAAAAGATTAGATCACACAAACCAACAATTCTTATAGAAATTCACGGATTTTCGGAGGATAACGAAGTACATACGTTTATAAAATCCATGGGTTACGGCGAACCAGAGATACGACCCGAAAAAATGTATTTATATAAAAGTGAATCGTAAAAAAATATTTAGGGTCCATGAATTATTATTTATATTGGTAGCGGTGTTACTCACCTTTTTTTATAATTGTGTTTGATATTTTTTTATATGGTTATGATAAGATGATAATTACGTTACTCCTCCTTATCATAAACATTATTATATTCATAAATGTAAAAGAACCACAAAAATTAACGGAAGTTCGAGAAAGGTACAGAATACTCAGGGAACACCTGAAGGAAAATGGAAATAAAGAATTTGAAATGTTGTATAAACAAATACCTATAACTGCACACTATACCATAAAAGATGGGTACATAGGGTATAATGTTAACAAGGGAGAAAATATAGGTTTGTGTATACAGGGTGAACCAAATGAAATATTCCACGTTTTATTACACGAACTTGCACACTGTACGGTCGAAAATTATTCACACAATAAAGAATTTTGGGATAAGTTTAAAAAACTTAGAAAAATTTGCGTTTCTTTAGGTATATATGAAGAGATACCAAAGCTTACTAAATTCTGTGGTAAACATATTCAGGATAAATAAATAATATTTATTAATATAAATGGAAGGGAAAGCAACTGCTTATACACAACATTTATTATTTATAATAGTCTTACTAAACGTAAGTTTACTACTTTTGAGTTCACCAGGTTTAGTAAAAAATGAATGGTTAAAAGCTGGACTTTTACAATTTTTAACGCCTATGGTTATAGTATTTTTAGCGAGTAGTGATTTTACGTCATATTTGAACGTAGATACTATATTTTTACTTTTAGCGCTTATTATATCTGGTGTTATAACTTACTCTGCTATGGGTATAAGTAAAGACATACAAGCAGATGTTAAGAATTACGGTCTAGATCCACAAAAAACAAGAACACTTGTTATTCTTCGTGGAGTAGGTATAACCATAGGTATTATAATATCCTATTTAGTTTTAGGTAAATACGGAGTATATTCTAAACATAAAGTGAATATACCTGATAAAATTTAAACGTATTTTTTTGCAAGATAGAATACAATAGCTGCTACTAAACCCGTAGAAGCTAATCCAATTGTACTTCTGTTCCCGTGGTCGTTAAGAAATGATGGTACGAAGTTTGCGAGTTTTTCCTGAACTGGCTTACTTATCGCTATTGCAGTACAAAAGGCGACGACGAGAGCTTGAAACTGATCATCCGTCAAATTGAATGGATTACCCTCACTCTTAGACGAACCAGAACTTTTTTGTTTTTGTTTAACGATGGGTTGTTGTTGTGCCATCATCATTGGTCCTTGCATTTGCATTTGTGTCATTCTTGGATCTTGAGCCATCATTGGTGGTTCGAGTGGCGCTTCTGGTTGACCCATGATATCGGAAATTGGTGTAGAGTCCATTGTGTGTTTATTTTCACTCATATTTTTTTCCGGGGTATTATTCTGCGGTGGTGGTGTATTTGGTATAAAATTCGTGGATTGATTATTGTTTAGATTCACCATACCATCACCAGAATCGGATAAGTTCATAGTATACACGTCGGTCATTAATTTAGACATAGTTTTTTAGACTCGGTCACTGACGCATTTAATCGCCTGAGTGTAATACATATTTTGGATACATGCTCAAAAAAGTGTTTAAAACCTTGTGTAAAACTTCCTTTTTTTCATACTCAGGTATAGAATCGTTAAAATATATACGTTTGGAATCGTGACAAACGTTTATGTATAAATAATATCCATCGCGTCTACCTGGTGAAATCTCATTAAACTTTCCGTATGGGTACACCATTCTTGAATTACAAATTCGTCTTATAAAGTTCATTATTTATTTATTTAGTTAAATAAATAATTATTACTAATAGTATAATAAGTGATATTATTAGTTTTATATTATAAGTATTTGTATTTAGTTCATATCTTTCTAATGCGGTTTTTGAAAATTTTTTTCTATATTCTAAATGTCCTGTATTACTAGAGATTGCGTCATTATTTTTTAATAATATTACCTCATTATTTTTTGGTTCTAAATGAATAGGAGTTTTATTGTAATTTTTAATATAAATTAAATTAAATAATATATCTTCGCCGTTCCAAACAGGTTTTGCTTTCAACGCAAGATCGTTCATTTTTTCTTTTTCGTTTATGAAATCCTTACATATTTTCTTATTTGTCATTAAAACTTGAGTTAGTATAATTTTCTTTTCGTTGTCGACATTTTTTTCTTCATTTGAATAACCTTTCGGAGAAACGTAACGTTTTACTGTGCCAATGATAACGTTTTTATCTTTTTGAAATAATTCATACATTTTGTTAACATATTCTTCTGAAGGTAACCTATCGTCGTCTAATATTAAAATACACTCATTTTTTGCATTACACGATCTTAAAAATCTTAAAGCTACACCTAATTTTGGGTTTAAGTTTTCGTCTCTGTAATGCTTAACCATTTTAATACCTGGTGTTTGAAAATATGTTTCACTTTTACCGTGAGATATTATCACTTCGGATACTAAATTATAATTAATAATATTCGGTAGTATATCATTTTTTATATTATATGGTCTTTTCCAGTTTAATATGACAACAGAGATCATTTAATATAAGTATTTATATTTTTTTTAATCACCTCTTTTTTGTAATTTTAAGTGGAGTATTTTTTTTAACTAATTTTGGATCACCGACTTTCATGTTCCCGTGTCTCGGATTAAACATTTTCTTATGGGTTTGCCAATATTGTGGGGCACCTACCTTAAAGTTTTTACGAAGCGTTGCCTTGTACCAAAAAACACAATCCTCTATCCTATTACTTTTGGACGTATTATCTAAAACTAAACACTCGAAATTTTCTGTACACGAATCCATTACTTTGTTAAACATTTCGAAACTTGGAAAAATACCGAAAAACGATTTGTATAATTTTTCACGATTTTGAATAATGTTTTCTCTGAGTATGAATACATAGTCTACATTTGCCCTGAGTGCTGGTGGTAAATCCATACAGTATTGCATCGTGAGCATGAAAAATATTTTCCAGTGTCGTCCATTCATGAAACATTGGCGAATGCACGTATCTTTCATAAACTTCGAATCATACATACAATCGTCTAAAAGAAGAAACGCACCACAATTTGTTTTTCCTGCACCTACGAGCTTTTTTTGTCGATCCATGACACGTTCTATAGCTTCCCTATCGTAGTCTCCGTATATGAAAAGGTCGGGTACGTACTGTTGATAATAATGATTACCTTCTTCTGTTGCAGATAAAACTATTCCCGCTGGTAAATGTTTTTTGTGGTATAGAATATCCGTAACGAGTGTTGATTTACCCGTGTTACGTTTTCCGATAAACACACAGACTTTATCGTCGGCCATATTTTCGGGTTTGAATTTTCTCAACTGAATATTCATCTATAATATCGCACCGTTTTATTTAATAAAATTTTACTCACATAGAGTAAGAATGGCTGGTCGTTTAAACCTTGCTGTAACAGGTATCCAGGACCAATGGCTTACGGGTGAACCTGAATTTTCGTATTTCCTGATAAATTTTAAAAGGCATACTAAGTTTTCTATAGAAGCCGTTGAAGTACCTTTCGACGGCGACTCTAATTTCGACGCAATTATAGAATGTAACATACCTAGAAACAAAGGCGATCTCGTGAGAAGCATGATGCTTAAATTCACTTTACCAAAACCAACGGGTACGGCGACACCTGGTTACGATATAAGGTATATGAAATCTATAGGTTCTCAAATCATAGAGTACGTAGATCTTTGTATAGGTGGTCAAACCATAGAACGTCTAACTGGTGATTACATATACATGTACGATCAAATACATAGTAACAAAGATGATATAGATCAAACGCTTTATTTTCTCACTGGACACAATAATTATATATCTGTTTCTTACGACTGGGATTATAATGTCTTTTTACCTTTTTATTTCTTCAGACACCCGAGTTTGGCGATACCTGTATGTGCACTTACGAAACAGCGTGTTCATGTCAAAATAAAGTTCAAAAAACTCGAAGACGTTGTCATACAATATAATTCGAGTACGGATATTATAGACCCACCTTCCGACGTATCATCTTCGATTAAGAAAGTTTCTTTAGTGACCGATTACTTCTTCGTTACGGAAGACGAGAGAAATTTTTTAATATCAAGACCGATAGAATATGTCATAACACAACTCCAAATGTCACAGTTTAGGTTCAAGGCGATCGAAACTAAAAAATCTGGTATGCTTAATTTTAAACACCCCGTAAAGGAAATGTTCTTCTTAGCTGTGAGTGATGATGTTCATAAAATCAGTCCTATAAAACATGTTTCTATGAAATTTAACAATAACGAGATAATAGATGCTGATAATTTGATGCTGAGTTACGAACAACCGTTAAAGTATTACACGGGTGTTACCGATAACAATTTCGGTGTGTACAGTTTTTCATTAAACCCAGAAACATATTATCCTACAGGTCAAGTTAACATGAGTAGAATAGCGCATAACTTAATAGAAGTTGAGATAGACCCACCAAACTCTAATTATGCACACAAAGTATACGTTTACGCTGTAAATTATAACGTTTTACGTATAAATGGGGGTCTTGGTGGTTTAAAATTTTAGTGAGTTATAATAGTAATGGCTGGCCGTGTTCAGTTAGAAACAGTTGGACCACAGGACGCCTTTTTCACTGATGATCCAGAATATACTTATTTTATTAAGAATTTCAAAAAACATTCAAATTTTGCACCATTTTATGTTGATTTAGACGTGACTGGTGAGGTTGAATTTGGTAGTATAATAAAGTGTACGGTTCCGCAGAATCAAGGTGACCTTCTTAAAAGTGTAAGTTTAAAGGTTGAGTTAAGTGCTATAGACCAGAGTTTAATAAGCTCTTTACACGCGAACACGACGGGTATAGGATACAATGAATCTATAGGTCACGCCATGATTGAATATGCCGAACTTATAATTGGTGGTGAAATCATTCAACGTATACCGAGCGATTTTTTCTCTATTTATTCAGAAAACTACGTTACGCAAACGAAACAACATAATTTAGAAAAACTCGTGGGTAAACCACCTTTAGAGTTTTCCGGTACACCGGTAATGAAAACGGTTATAGGTCACTATGACGGTAACGCTCTTACCGATAAGAAATATTTTATAGATATACCCTTCTATTTTTATAATAGTCCCGAACTTGCCATACCGGTTTATGCTATAAAACAACAAGAAATAGAAGTATCTATAAAGTTTAGAAATGTAGAAGACTGTATTCATTCCATTAGGTCGGATATACCTTATAATAACTACGTCATGTATACCGGTCTTAAACCGAAAAAATTGATAAAGAGTGCTAAGATAACACTGGAAATGGTTTCGTTAACAAATCATGAAAAAGAAGAAAACTTACAAAAGGATTATATAATAACACAAATTCAAGAAAATGTTTTTAATATAAATAAAAATACGAATAACGATCCAGTCAGTTATGTGTTTGATTTAAAATTTGTAAACCCCGTAAAAGAACTTTTCTTTTTAATACAGGGTAAAAGAAAAACCGTAAATGAGTTTTTTACCACATCGTTTGATTACGATAATTCTTCTAGAGATTTAAACAGTGAATACATAACGTACGAACATTTGAAAAGTATGGAACTTAAACTCGACGATTCTGAAATTTTAAACGAAAAAACGGGTAGTATAATAAACTTACGAGCGGTTCAAAGTGGTATACACCACACAAGAACGCAATTGTTCAGGAGGTACTATTCGTATAGTTTTGCACTTGAACCTGAAAGGTGGTACCCCACGGGACAGAGAAACTTTAGCTTAATAAAAAATCAAACACTTAAAGTAAACTTAAATAGTGAACAGGAAACTGATAGAGAACTTAGAGTTTTGGCGCATAGTTATAATATACTCCGTGTTGAAAACGGTATTGCTAAAACACTGTTTAACGTATAATATAAATGAATCAACAAGAAAAAGACGCGGAACAGACAATCGCAGAAAATGTTCAAAATACAGTTTTTGATATTATGTTACCGGTCATAGAAAAGTCCGTGATACTTGCGGCCGAATATGCCAAGGTGTGTGGAAGAGACATAATTTTACCAGAAGATATGGAATATTCCATGAAGTATTGTGTTATGAATGAAGTAGGTAAAGATGTAGGTTCCATGTTCCCAGAAATTTACGACGATGAAAGTGAAGAGGAAGGTGAAAACGACGTTTTTGAAGATGATACAGACGTTTCTTTTACTAGGTATTCAGGAAGAGAATATAAATTCGTAAAGGTAAACATGGCGTACGATAATTGGAATACGTGGCAACCTAGAAACCCGTCAGAACAACTTTTAAAAAATGCTATAGATAGTAATGAGTACTCAAACACCGAATGGATGGACGACGAGTCGTGAATACTTTAAACTATCTGATAAAGATAGTGAAGACTCAGACTCAGACTCAGACGAAAGTTTAACGGGAACCGAAACTGAATCTGAATTTGAATATGGATCAGAATCGGGTAGTGAAGAAAATACTAAAATGTTAAAGGGGTACCTTAAAAACACGAAAAGGTATAAAAAAATTTTATTCGAGGACGATTTGTTTCCAGAATAAAATCTATTGATATAGTATAAAAAATGTCTACAGCTTCTGAAACTATTATGCTCGTCACTAGTGAACTCGAAGCACAATCTCTTAATGCCATTGTCGCTGGTTTTTCTTTCGCAGCCGCGCTTTCGTGGATGGATTTGGTTAGATGGACGGTTAATAAGTTTATCAAGGTTAACAAGAACGGTGGTATGAACTACGCTCTTACCGCCTTGTTTACGACTTTGATGTCCGTTCTCATTTACTTGATCGTTTCCCGTGTATCTTCTCGTGTGAGAAAGCCAGAACAACCAACCTTCGCGGTTACTCGATAAGTTTCCTTTTTTTGGTAACTAACAATAAAAAGAGTCCAGTAGCGACTATAGCAAATATAGAAATAAACGCATCCCATCTACGCGGATCCTCTAAATCGGGGATACTCATAGGTGGTGGAAGAGATGTATCTCTTTTCACGTTAGACAAATTTTCGAGTTTATCGGTAGAACAAGATACGGCAAGTTTTATGATATGGTTCGCGTTTCTAAAATCGTATGGTATTAATCGGTTATTACTACTATAATAAAATTGAACTCTCAATCGGGATATAGTTTTTTGGGAACCCGAATCAAAATTGTGTTCTACAGCGTCATCTACACCCGAATAGTTTATGACATCGCCACAGAGCAGTATACGGCCAGTATAAAAAGGTGTTTGTGAAAATATCGTTTTATTAAATTCATCAGAACCGCTACTTAGTTTAACGACTATAGCATCAGCACCTTGTAAATTTATACTTCCGGTTTCTAACGTGTTCGATATAGACGAAGTATCCGAAGCTGGTAGACCTAATATATCGTGAGGTGTTGTGTATCCATGAACGGATGAGTTATACCCATTCGTGCCACTATAAAATAGAAACGTAAAATCACTCGAACCTGTAAACGTTATTGCATTGGTATCTTTATTGAAAGTTGCACTTGTTATCACTGTAGATTGAGCAACAATAGTGTCTGCTAACGACTGACCACCGTAGTTACCAACTGGTATGGTTATGGTTTGTGTAGTGCCACCGTTTGTAAGTATATCAAACGTATTGTTTCTTGAGTGTATAAGGTACTGACTATTATGTATACGTGCTGATATAAGTGAAATTTTACTAACATCGTATATTGGATTTTTTAAGTAAACGACATAGTCACCTGGATTAGGATACAAGACCGGATCTCTTTCACTACTATCTATGTCTAAGGTGTGTACCTTCATTAAAATATATGAACAATATTTTAATGAGTGCGTGTCACGAAATAGTATTTATTTAACAGAGACTATGTGCTAATGGATTATTCATGAGTTGTCTCTTTGCAGTTTCTAAACTATGGTTTGTTGCATTGGGGTTCATATTACCTTTATATGCGTTATTTTCTTGGTAATCATTCGTTCTATATTGTTGTGTCCAAGCTCCATTCGCTGCGTTAATTCTACCATCGATTCTCGTCGTGTCTGAACGAACACTCGTTAACATACCACCTTGGTTGAGTGCGTCTGCTCTTACATTCATTCTACCGGGACCACCTGCTCTACCCGCCTTACCTCTTCTGTCGTCTGGTCTAAAACCATATTTCATGAGTTCTTCTACCGTGTGTTGTGTACCAAACGTTCTCTTTTCTCCTATCTTACTTGCTGGTGCATTTACGTAACCACCCATAAAGTTGCTAACACCTGGAGCAGGTTGATTCGCGTATTGGTACTGTTCCATATTACCATCCTTCTTGTTTCTCGTTGGTTCTTGAGCACGTGTAAGTGAGGAAACGGTTCTTTTTGCACTCGCATACGATAAGCCATCTGCTCTTAATCCAGTTTCTGACCTGTTTGTAGTTCTCTTTGTTTTTTCGTGTTCGCCTCTTGGTGTTCTACCGGACATACCTTGTGCTCTACCTGCGACTGGTGGTAAACGACCATACATAAACGCTGTTTTCTCTGGTCTGTTATGAGAGACTTCTCCTTCTATACCACGTCTACCACCTTTAGAATCGTAAGCTGGACCGCTTCGTCCTGGTAAAGTAGTGAGACGGTATGCACCAACATTCTCTGGGTTAACTCTGAAAAGTTGCTGGTAACCACCGACGGATGGTACATCCGGAGAAACACCTAAACCTGGACCTACGTTTTGTCTTTCTATTGGTGAAAGGTTGTTCATTATACCTCCATCATACATGAATCTATCTCTCATCAACAAAATCTCGTTACCTGAAGACCTTTGTTGTGGTGCCACTTCTCCGAACGAACTTGTCTCTTGTTTTGAAGAATACGTTGGTTCAACGAGTGGGGACGTTTGTCCTAAATATTCGTCTTTTATAACTACGTCTCTAGCCATGGGTGATTCATCTTCTAATGGTTTTCCTTCGAGTCTGTAATTTTCTGGTTTTTGTTCTTCTGGTTTACTTAATTTACGACCGGCGTAAACAAGACCCGCTATAGCTAATATTGAGATGGGATCAGCCATTCTTATTTCTTATCAACATTTTTATCCATGTATCTTTTTTGAAACAAACCGTTTTGGAGTTCGGCGCGTGTACTAGATGGTTCATAAGTCATGGTTCTGAGGGGAACTTTACAGGATACATTTTGTAGCGGGTGGAAGTTTCTTTCGTACGTCTTGGCTAATATTTTGTTAAATTGAGAAGTTGATTGTGGTCTAAGAGCATCGCTCGTTTCTATAAATTCTGCTGGTGAACCTTTACCTGCCATGTATGGAGCTGTACCATAGAGCATGGTGTTTGGTCTAGACGAACCGTAGTTGAGAGTACTGGGCTGAGGATACGCGAACACTTCTTCAGTGGCACATACACTTGGAATAGCTTTATCTTGAACAATTTTTAATCCTGGTTGGAGTTGATACGCCATTTACTATTACGTAAGATTTTGTTTAAGCAAATCGAGTACCTACTTTTCTTTTAATAAATTAAAATATAAAATTGATATTACACTGATCTACTGGCTGTTATTCTCGCATCACCGTTCGGTGCTAAACCCGCGAAAGCTTCGAGTTGTACACCTCTTGCGTTTGGATCACACAAGCGTGGATCTTGTCTACACGTATTTTTTCTAGATCCATGTATAAATTCGTAGTGAGAACCACAATCTGTAGATGTTACTGGCATGGTTATAAATTGCCTAGATAATGCATTTCTTTGGTATTCCGGTAAAGATGATCGCGAACGCGCTGGTCCGTACGAAATACCGTCTGTAACGTAATTGTTACATTTATTTTTTACGGTTGAGTATTCACATGCACTTGGTCTATTTGGTCTGTCTATAAAATCGCTCATTAAATAATTACCCATTGGATTCTCTTTGCTTGGTTGTTGACAACCACCTGTCGTACCTATTTGTTCTTGTTCAGGCCTGGGAATATGGTCTTTAATCATACCTGAACGTTCCATTACATAAAGAACACCTAGAGCAGTTCCTCCGATTATAAACATGCGTACGTCTCTATTAATGAGATAGAGTACACACGTTGCATATATTATGAATCGAGAAGCGGCATTTATACGTTGTTCTGGAGCAAGTGTTTCCGATGGCCAAAATTCTGTTACTTTATCTGATCGAATGAGTTGTTTTGGGTCTTCGAACCAAGAAACCATTTATATATAACGAGTTTATTTTTTGTTGCCTCCCAACATCCCACCAAGCATTCCCTGCATAGTTTTCATGAGAGCATTTTCATCGATATTTTTACCATCTTCACCCATTTTGTCCGCACACTGTTTGGCTACCGTTTCAATCATGGAAAGAGTATCTTCTGGTATAGATTTTATAGTGGTTCCGAGCATGTAAAGTGTTTGTACGTATTGCCAGATTGCGTTTTTTGTATTTTCGGAACACGAAGACCAGTGTTTTTCTAAATTAACATCTTTCATAAAATCTAAATTTTTGGATTCGTTAATAAAAAACGTTTCATCTTTAGAAGAAATTTTATCAGCATACGGTGTTACGCCTGACATGAAACCATCTACAACTAATTTCGGATTAGTGTCTTTCATGAGTTCGAATGCGGAGATGCATTTTTTCAAGCCTTTTTCTTCTGGAAAAGTTTTGTGTAGTTCCATAAGAAATTGACCCATCATTTCATTGAAAGCAGATACGGAAGTCATTTTGTATTCTATATAGTTTTGCTATCTTTAAGCTATAAAATTTTTTAAAATGGTTCTGTTGATATACTTTCTCTCTTACCTAATCCATTACTTATTATAAAAAATACTAAAATTGCTACGAGTGCGGCTGGTTTACTGTACGCACTCAAAGGTAATTTACCTTCATTGTTAAGTTTTGATTTAAAGTGTATATATCCTGCAGTAATGAGACCAGCTATGATGGCGGCTGATGTTGGATCTCTTAAGTAGTCTTCAAACTCCATTTAATATAATTGAGGTTTTTTTCTTTGAGTTTCGGGTGCATCCGGGAATAAGACACTGTCTTCTTTTACTCTTCCTGTGTTTATGGTTTTGAATTCATTATCCACGAAAGAGGACGACGGTTGTTGTTGTTGTGGTGGTTCCTGGTATTGTGACGGTGGTTCTCCGGATTCCATCGGTTCTCCGGATTCCATCGGTTCTCCGGATTCCATCGGTTCTCCGGATTCCATCGGTTCTCCGGATTCCATCGGTTCTCCGGATTCCATCGGTTCTCCGGTTTCCATAGATTCTCCGGTTTCCATAGATTCTCCGGTTTCCATAGATTCACCTTCGTTTACTTCCGGGTCTTCAAAATCACCTACTTCAGCTTCTCCTAAATCAAGATCTTGGCCTTCTTGTTGTTGAGACATGTACGTTTGTAATATCTGCTGTACTGGTATGAGTTCTTTTACAGCGGTCTCTATACAAGCCGAAAAACGTTCGTATAATTTATCATTTCTTGTATTTTCATCTTGTGATTCATGGTATATGTAGGGATTGTTATAAAGGTTTTCTGCGACTTTGTTGTAGCACATTTGTATGAACACTTCATTTGTAGGTAATTTGAGTGAAATTTTCTTGTTATCTTTACTCAATCGGACGGCTGATAAAATTTTAACACAACTTACAAAAACGGCTGCTATGAGATCATTGAACCAAGCGCACCTGTTTGCAATATTATCAGTATGTGTTCTAGAGTGTGCATCACTCCAATTTGGAACTTCTTTTAACAGTTTTTGAAACATTATCAAAACTTTTCTTCCTTTAGAGAGTTTGTATGCTTCTTCATACATTTCTCCGAAAACTTCAATCATAACCGGACACATGAGTAAACAAAGTTGACCGAGATATTCTCGTTTAGCTTCTACTAGTATGTTAAGGTTATCCATTTATGATTAAGTGGATTTTTTTTATGAAATAATTACCGCGTTGCCCTGTATTTATTAGCCGTTTTTTTCAAGTTTATGAGGGTTGGAAAATCATCGAGATCTTCTGATACGTTTTTAGATTCTGAATTTTTTAATTTTTTAGGTTTCCAAGATATACATATTTCATATTCTCCAACACGTTGTACCATAAACCCGCCTATTTCAAACTGTCTTATGATATATTGTAAAGCCTTGTGACGTTCGAAGTGAGGGTATCCCATCACAAACGATGGTATTTGTACAAAAACGTATTTGTGACCTAAATCTACCGATTGGCGTATTTTTTTAGTGATTTGTTCGTATATTTTAACGTAGGTTTCTTTTTTGAGTTTGTTACGTTTTTCGGTTATACGAGATATATCATCGATACTGATCATTATAATAGAACGGAATTATTTTTTCCGTATATTTCCTGCGAACTCAAGATTTGTTTATCTATTAAATTTTTATTTACTATGGATTCCAATTCACTTTTTTTTACTAAACTATAATCTACAAATTCCTGTTTTTTTGTAGGTTTTGTAAAGACTATATCGTCTTCTGGGTATATAGTATCAATAGGTTGTGTTAGTAAGTTTAAAACTCTTACTTCTGGTTTATCGTCTTTTTTGTATTTTAAAGATTTCATAAAATTATTGTACTTTTTTATATCCCTTTCTAACTTTATCTTTTGGTACTCATTTAGCTGATTTATCATGGATTTACGTGATTCTATCGATTTTTCCGTATCTTCTATAATGTCTTTAAAAGATCTCCCATCTCTATAAGATGATTCTAAATTTACAGTTTTAATTTCAGGACCGGGGTTTACCACAACAATATCAGCAGAAACAGAAAATCCAAAATCGAAACCAGGGTTACCGTGTTTTACAATCATGAACATACATTTGAGAAAGGTACCACCCGTTTCTTTGTGAATAAATTTTTTGATAGACGTTGTTTCTATAACGTACGTACACATACCAGTTTTTTGTGAAACTTCTTCGTTTATTTTAATAATAATTTCTTGCATGAGATCGTGTGTTATTGAAACTTCAGTGACTTCTTCGTACTGTGATAAATCTATCTCTTGGCCTGTTAGTACTTTTTCAGGTTGTGTGTACATTTCTATCCTGTTCAGTACGTAATACAGTAAAACTGTGAACACGATAAACGTTAAAGTATTCATCTACATATAACTGTGATTTTATTTAAAAAAAAAATTAATTTATACATTTAGTAATATGTCCCTGTTAATATACAGTCCACAATGTAATCATAGTTTAGATGTAATCGATTTCATAAACAAACACGAACAACTCAAAAATATTGTTTCGTATCACAATATAAATAAACTCGGTATACCACCGCAATACAAAAATAAAATAAGTCGTGTTCCTACCATGCTTACAAAGAATGGCAAGTTTTTAGTAGGTAACGAAATACGAAATTGGTTACAATCGCTTTTACCAGTTAAAGATTTAGATGTTGCTGGATTTGGTTCGTGTAATATGACGACTTTGGAAGATGGTGAAGGTACTAATGAAATGTTTGAAATAGATAGTTACGGTGTAACTTTACAACCCGCAATGACACCAGAACTTGAAGAAAAAATAAGTAGAAGTGTATCTGAGGCATATAACCAACAAACTAAGAACAGTAATTAAAGAATTAAATTTATTTCAAATTAATGAAATTAGCAACTGTTCAGGCTTCTGCTATAAAGTCTACTTTTGAAGTTCTTAAAGATATACTCAATGATGTTAATATATATTTTAAAAAAGATGGTGTGTACATTGTTACTTTAGATACAGCGAGAACGTCTCTTGTAGATATGTACCTCTCTTCGGATAATTTCGAAGAATATAATTGTGAAAACGATATTGTCGCAGGTATAAATGTATCGAATACTTTTAAACTTTTAAAATCTATAACCAACAACGACGTTCTCGTAATAAATATCGAGTGTAAAGAGTTCATGAATATTGAAATTCACAGTGAGTCTAAGAAAGCGTGTACCACATTTTCTTTAAAACTTCTCGATATAAACGAGAGTCAAATAGAAGTTCCGCAAATGAATATGACTACAATAACACCAATGTTATCTGCAGATTTTCAGAGAATATGTCGAGACATGTATAACATTGGGAACGATATTGAAATAACACGCGACGGTAAACATTTAAAACTTCTTTGCGAAGGTGATTTTGCTAATCAGGAAACGGTTATTGAATGTACGGAAGAGAGTCCAAAAATATCTGGTAAATATTCCCTTCGGTACCTTAATATTTTTACTAAAGCGACGAGTATGTGTTCTACGGTGCAAATAATGCAAGAAGAACAGAATAGATTTTTGATATTAAAATATAACGTCGCGAATTTAGGTGAACTTAAATTTTATCTCGCAACTAAGGTAAGCGAAGATCTGTAACGTATCCAGTTTTAGTATCCACATTTTTTATCATACCAAGTGCATTTCTTATACGTATTGTAGGAAACTCTTGTTCCAATGTTTCTTCGTCGTAATATAACATATCACTTATTTTTACTTTTTCACCGTGGAAATCAAGACGAGGTCCCGCGTACCTTCTTATTTTATTGAGTAAATCTTTCACTGGTTTATCATACGAATCGAGCAAATGTGCACTTACGATTGGTATGTTAAAATGAATACCCGAAGAGAAACGAGGAGGCCAAACATGATTCATATCATACGTAAGGTATTTGTACATTTTATCGTTATACCAATACTTAATTCGAACAATAGTCTTTTCTATGTTACTTGGAATTTGTGTATTTTTATAATCTTTATCCGTTAAATTTTTATAAAAGAACTCTGTTTCACCGTCCCATTCTTCGAACTCGTCTTCCCAAAATTCATCAAGTTCACTTGGTGTTTTTTCGTTGTTTAGTTTATATTCCATTGACGATTCTATTATTTTATAGTCTGGTTTAGATAATATATTTTTTATAGATACGTGAATCCATAATATAACGTTAGTTAAAAGATTGAGTAACATGTTTATTTAATTATTATATGGAAGGTAATTTTTTAAGCCGTTATAATAATAAGATTAAAACATGGGAAAAACTAATACGTGATGACCCTATAAACAAATCCATGCACGAATCGGAAATGTCAGATTATATAATAAAGTGTATGCCATACATGAAACAGTACACAGAAGAACTTGAACGTGAAGTAAGTACGGATAATATCTTTAATTGTAAAGAAACAACCGGTTTACAAAGAAAAGATATATTTAACGATTACCTCATAGATGTAGAAAAAGTGAATAATATAGATCGACCTATTGAAAAGAAAAAGGAAGTGTGTTCGAGATGCCCTGAAAGTAACGTTTTTCACTTTTCGGATACGAGTGACCTCGTGTGTGATAACTGTGGTATGATAATTGCAACACTCATAAGCGAAGAACTTACGTATAGGGAAGAACAGGAAACCTCCGAGAAAATTGTCAATTATTCATATAAACGCGAGAACCATTTTAACGAATGGTTATCACAATTTCAAGCACAAGAAACTACGAACATACCGCAAGATGTTATAGACCAACTAAGGACGGAACTCAAAAAAATTAAAATAAAGGTTGTCGAGGAAATCACACACGCACGCGTTCGTAGTTTACTTAAGAAACTCAAACTCAACAAGTATTACGAACACGTTCCATATATTACGAACATTTTGAGTGGAATATCGCCCCCGAAAATGCCTCAAGAACTCGAGGAACGTTTACGTATAATGTTCAAGGATATCCAAAAGCCGTTCGACAATAATTGTCCGAGCGAACGTAAAAACTTTTTGAGTTACTCGTACGTTTTGTATAAGTTTTGTGAACTTTTGAGTGAAGATTCGTACCTTAAATATTTCCCTTTACTCAAGTCTAAGGAAAAGTTGTACCAACAAGACATCATATGGAAAAAGATATGCGAAGAACTCAGATGGGAATATATACCGACGATTTAGAAAAAAATGTTGCGTAAAAATATATGAGTTTTTGCGAATTAAAAAATAAAATGTGAGATTAAACCCACTGTGTCAAGGTGTTTCGTATAATAGTTTGAGTAACATGCTCAAAAATTTCGCGGTAAAAAAACGAAACAATCCCGAACTTTTTAAAAACATAAACTACAAGCTTAAAAAATAAAGATTTACTATATGTAATGAATAATAAAGAACCGTATTATAAATTCTGTTTAGAAGAGATCCGCTTCTACACAGAAAAGATAAACGAAATTATAACCGAAGGGCTTAAAGATCCTAAAAAGTATTATGAGGAATCTAAAAGTGATTGGAAAAAGATATACCAGATGATACCTATTATGTATTATTTAAACCAACGTGATGAACTTCAAGAGTCACACCCTGTGATGGAGGAAAATTGATAAGGTACGCTTCCGGTAGACCAGTAAGTTTGAGGTAATTTTGTGCCTGTGTGATCATGACGTCATTCACGGTTTTTACCGATTTGAGTTCGAGTACAGTTTTGTTATTTATAATTATATCGGCACGAAGATTTCCTATTGTATGTCCTTCAAACACAATAGGAACTATTCTCTCCGTTTCGTAGGGTACCCCGTTTTTTCTAAATATAACTTCCAACGCGTTGTGATAAACACGCTCGCTATACCCGGGACCCAGTACTTTATATACGTGTTCGGCATATTCGTGTATCATTTATTACGATACTGTTTTATCTTTAAATAAATGCCTCGTACATATTAATATAAGTTGCGAAACTTGTCCATATAGCTAATGGAATAATCGCATTTCTGGATTTTCCGGATAATATTCTCACTAAGTGCCAAGATAGTAACGCAGTGGATAAAAGTACAAAAGCTGCTGATTTTTTATTCTTTTTACACGAATATACGTATAACCATAAACAACACATGATTGTTACGAGTGAAAATAACAAGTCTTTTTTACTCCAACTCCAAGCGAGACCCGTTGTTACGTACAATATAGACCAAACTATACCAAAAATCCATCCTGGTGGTCTGAGTGGTACATCAATTGCAGATTTAACTAGTGAACCACACTGATTAGTAGTGATTAAATTTGAACCTATTATAGAAATCGCTGGTATATAAAATCTTAGATCATCCATATTTTATATTATACTAACATAACATTTTATTCGTTTTCTATTCGTACTATATTTATTTCAGGTACATCGTCTGGTAATTCTATAACGAATCTATTTTTATTATTTGTATGTGAGACGGTTGCAATGCGACACGTTTTAGTGGTAACCATTCTTTGTTCAGGTATACCCGTTGGTATGACTATTGGTTTACACACCAAAGTCCACATTTTTATATACATTTAAAGATATTGTAATCTTTAAATGTAAACATGGCGTGTTTTGTCATTTCTTGCAAACAACTTATTAACGTGGATACGAACGAAGATCTCGTAGAGGTTAAATATAATAAATATATCGAAGGTTTCGGGTACGAAACGTTTACAGATTACTTTAATACAGAACTTCGTGGTAATTTTTATATATCATCGAGGTCTCTTCGGTATGAAAAGTTTTTAGATACCATGGTTAATAAAACGATCGAAACCAGACGTCGTATGGTTTTGATCCAATTAGAAAACGTTCTACTCGAGAACAAAAACGTTCATTCTCTCATAAGACTCATGAACTCTGTAAAAATTGTAGACCCTACTTTCAGACCACCGTACATAAATAAATCGTGTTCTTGGCAAAAACGTATGGTTCGTGATTTCTGTTTAACGACGTTACCTAAAGTTATAGAAACGTGTACAAACGATAACAAACTCGAAACACTTTTTAACGTCTTGAAATTAATAGAGTCAGAGTTAATAGTATAACCGCGAGGAGTAATTTATAATAGTCTAAACTACACGTTTTACCCTGTTTTTCTCCAAGAACGTACGCGTTTTCGTGTTTAATTTCGTTTAACTCCGTTCGTGTAAATCCTCTATCTATATTTCTTCCTGGAATTACTGGTCTAGACAAATCACACTTCTCTTTCCTATAACCCGGTCTTCCTACACCTTTCGACAAAATGCCACACGCTGGGCTTTTATACTGAGCTTGTTCGGTTTCTTCACTGTCTGGTGATTTATATTTCTGGTATTCTAACATGTGTTTGGATGTACCCGGTGGTAAAAAGTTGTTTGTCGCGACAAATGGGTTTATACCATTCATGGCATTTACGTCGTCGAGTAACAAATGACTCATTATACTATTGTGTAACATAATTTTTGTATTTCATCTTTTTATTATGCTGGGACCACATATCATCTAAATCTACATCTAACATATGTGCTAATTGAAAAAGGTAACTGAACACGTCTCCCATTTCCATTGTAACGTCAGTACCTCTATCCTTTTTTAGGTTTACTTTCTTGAATGTTTTTTTATATTGACGTATTGCTGATGCAAGTTCACCAAACTCTTCGGTTAGAAGTAACCAGACCGTATCAACATTTGCTTTATCCCACCCTCGACGTTTACAAATTTTTTCAGTTTCGTGTTTGTAAAAATTGAGTGTCATTTACTTATCTCATAATAAAATATAAACTTTATATATATAAAAATGGCTTCACCAGTTTCAATTGTACTATTGATTATACTTGGTGCCCTTATGGTATGGGGTATAATCGAAAGAAAAAAAGTCGAAAAATGGCTAAAGAAAAAATGGGATAAATATTTTGGTGATTCCCCAGCACCAGCACCAGCACCAGCACCAACACCAGCAGAGAATGAAGTTGAAATAACAGATGAGGGTGTTTTATTTCCAGGTGGTATTAGTTCATATACGGTGGAAGGAACACTAACACCGTGTAAAGAATATCCGACCTATAATACTCAGGATGAATATCAAGCCTCAGGATATTATGTTGAATCAATCACCATGAATGATTTCAATACTAATAGTGAGAGTCTGAATACTGGTTTATGGGGTGAATTAGGTGATGATAATACCAGAACAGGTGGTTGGTGTCAACAAGCTGGATTTGCATATGATAATCAAAATCAAAAGGCTGTCATGTATTCTTATAATGATAATGGTGATTCTGGTGATGCTATTTTTAGTGAAGGTAAATGTAAATTAACAGGCGATGATAAACCGTACGCGTGTATATATAAACAAGTTAAGGATGCGGAAGGTAAAGTAACTGGGTATGTGAATGACCAAAATGTAAGATTAGAAAAACAGATTTATGATGATTATATAAATAATAAGGGAAAAATTGATACTTACTTATCCGGAAAAGGGTTAGAATTTAAATTAAACACCGATAATAAATTAGAAATTCATACAACAGAAACAGAAACAGATGCTACTACTGGTTCAGAATCAACAAAAAAATACAAAATGGTAATAACACCAGGTATAAATACTTTCGTTTCAGATATGTTATTAGGTACGGTTGTTACTATGGTAAGTGAAGATATTTCAATGCCAGATGATGGTATATCCATATCTTATACAAGCAATGATAATACAAGAGATGATATATCATCTAATATGAAAACTGATCGTGTAGAAGTAGTAGAATAATCAATTATAGTACAAAAACTTGTATTATAATTAATGGTATGTACACGTTAATTATAGTATATTATAACCCAATTTGTTCGTTTTTACCGAATTTGTTACCGTAGGTTGATGTACTCATGGGTCTTTCCATGGGTTGGAGACCTCTATCTACATCGTGGACGTATCCCATATACTGAGAAACCCCAGACTGAATCTGACCAATGGCGGTATTCACGACAATACCGTTCATATACCTGACTTGTTCTTGAACGTTCGTGTTATGATCACCCGAATTGTTTATAAAAACAACGCGCATAATGGCATATAAATCGTTTGGGTTTTGGTAATCTATAGCAATACCCGTTTTATCCTTAAACTTCTGACGAATACCACGCTGGAGAACGTTCATATTAAACTCCGAAAAGAATAGTTTGTTAAGTGGTGTTGGACACTGTTTGAGTGAATTTATGTGAAGAGCGTCGCACATTTAATATAGTCCTGGAAAAAAAGTATCGGTAAATATAAATGTTAGTACCCGCCGATTTTGATAAATCGTATATGACAAAACCGTGTAATTATGAAAGACCAGTATGTCAACCACCAGAGTGTTTCGTTGGGTCGTATGCACCAGTTGCCAAGGTTGGTGACGCTAAAGGTAAATTTTATGTTAACTCGTTTCTTCTCCAGCCCAACCGTTTATTTGAAACGAAAGGTCCAGTTACGGTAAGAAGTTCTGATTTCAAACACTTGTGCAAATAGTTTAAAAAAATAAAAAGTAATAAAATTAAAATAATGAGGGTCACAAAACGTTCCGGTCGTGTTGAAGACGTAAAGTTTGACAACGTCACCAACAGGATTTCAAAACTCACGTACGGATTATCAGATACAGTAGACGTTTCTAAGGTTGCTCAACAAGTGTTTTCGTCTATTTATGATGGTATAAATACACACGAAATAGATACACTGTCTGCTGAGATATGTATTGGGATGATCACGTCCGACCCCGATTATGAAATTTTGGCGACGCGTATCACGG
>Ga0209929_1000162_pt1 | contig 25536 bp, 18 predicted proteins | sample SalPon2_C_H2O_MG_2_FD_185731 | JGI IMG/M metagenome (GOLD analysis project Ga0209929, IMG submission 185731) | Salt pond water microbial communities from South San Francisco under conditions of wetland restoration - Salt Pond MetaG SF2_C_H2O_MG... ... | reverse complement strand
ATTTCTTCATCTAGAGCTGAAAGATAAAGGGTTGTATTGTAAAAGCTTCCATCTTGAATGGTTTCAATTGATCCATCCTTAAACTTACTACTGTAGAAATTAATAAAATCAGCATCATTTTCTATTGATCCAATTAATTTATTTACTATTGCTCTTAGCTCTTTAACTTCCATTGAATCAGATTCTCTTACTTCACGACCCAGGTTTTCTTTTATAGGACCAATTAGCTTATTAAAATAATTTAAAAAAGAATCACTTTTTTCTACTGGTAAAATTTTTGAAAGTGAAGAAATTATTCCGGCAATATATGACCAAATATTTGGATCTGTCTCTGATTTATAAAGAGGCAAAAATTCTAAAAAATCGTTTATTGAAAATTTATCAACAGTTACTGATTTCCATGTGTCCTCCAGCAATCTATACTTTTCAAGAGAGTTTAATTCCTTAAAGTTGTCTTTAATTTTTGAAAAAATTTCTTGACTATAAACTACGTGGTAGAAAGCCCAGCCGCCATTGTTTATAAAAGGTACTTCACCAAGTGCTTCTAATTCTAAATTCTTTGAATTTTGTACGACAGTATTTATCTTGCCATTATCTAGAAAGCGAACATTTACTGGTATTTCCCATAATGAATTATCAGTACTTCCATCAATCAGAAATTTAGATTGGGTGAGTTCAAACTTTTCACCAACCTTTTGTACTTCAATAATTGGAAAACCAGGTTGTTTAATCCAGGTAGGCAACATCTTGTTTAGAGGTATATTGCTTTCTTCAGTAAGGCAATCCCACAAGTCCGATGAATGAGTGTTCTGAAATTTGTATTTATTTAAGTATTTCTGTACACCCGCTTGAAATACTTCTTCTCCAACAAACATCTCAAACATTTTTAAAACTGTTGACCCTTTTTCGTATGTAAGAACATCAAACATTTCTTCAGCTTGTTCAGGGGTTTCAACCTCAAACTCAACCGGTCTGGAGTTTTTAAGCGAATCGACACCAAAGCCTGCACTTCTAGATAAATTCATTTCACTCCACTGTTCGAATTCAGGGTAAGTCCCATTTGCGGCAATAGCCTCCATCAGACTGGCAAAAGCTTCGTTTAACCAGATACCATCCCACCACTTCATAGTTACTAAATCCCCAAACCACATATGTGCAAGTTCGTGTGCAATTACACTTACAGATCTTGATAGCTCTTGTCTAGTTGCTTTAGATTCGTCGATGAGAAGCAAGCTTTCTCTGAAAGTAACTGCACCTACATTTTCCATTGCACCCATTGCAAAATCAGGTATAGCTATGAGGTCAAGTTTCGAACCTGGATAAGGAATTTTATAATAGTTTTCAAAAAACTCTAATATTTTCAACCCAGCTTTTCCGGCAAAACCTGTTTGATGTGAAAAACCAGGCCTATGAATAATTCTTATTTGTGTGTTACCTACATTTCCAATTTCTGTAATCTCAAGTTCTCCAATTACAAAAGCTACTAAGTATGTAGACATTATCATTGAATCCACATAAGTAGTTTGGACTTTCCCATCTTCGAGTTCTTTTTCTTCAAGAACTTTTTCATTTGATATTCGTAGATATTTTTTATCAGAAATTAATGTCATTGAAAATACTGCTTTATATTCTGGTTCATCCCAGCATGGAAAAGCATTTCTTGCTGATGTTGGTTCAAATTGAGTTGTTGCGAGCCATTTTTCATTATTATTTAAATCTAAAAACTGACTTTTATAAAATCCTTTTAAATCATTTGTGATATTTGAGGTAAATTCAAGTTTTAGAGAGTATGAGCCAATTGAAAGAGTGTTTTTAGAAATGAAAGAAATTCTTTCTAAATCTCTTAAATATTCACAATCTAAACTAATTTGAGATTCGTTTGAATCAACTAAGTAAGCATTTGTTATCTCTATATCAATTGCATTTACTTCAAAAGAAGAAGTTTCTTCAACTATCTCTAAATCAACAGTTTGAGAACCCTTGTAATTAAAGCTATCCAAGTCAACATCTAGCTTGACTTGATATCTTACGGGTTTAGCGACCTTTGGTAGCAGTGCTTTATTCATCTTTTCTCCAATCAATGTGTATGTATTCGTCTGAACTTAAAAGCTGTACAGTATGACTCCCAAAAAAATCTCTCTGAGCTTGAATTAGATTTGATGGGTTGTCACTAGAACTCAAGTTAAGGTACCAATTCAAGCTTGAAGAAAAAACTGGTAGCGCAATATCTTTTGACAACGCATCTCTAACCAAGTTTTTGACAGCATCCAGATTTACTTTAAGTAAACTATGCAATTCCTCTGATCGTAAAAAGTCTTCTGAGGTATCGTCAATTTTAATTAATTCATCGAGCATCTCAGACCTAATAATACACCCACCACTCCAGTTCTTAAAAATATCTACAAAATTAAATGAAAATTTATTAACTTCGTTGTAACTCCAAATTATTGTGAGACCTTGAATCATTGAAGATATTCTTCCAAAGTATAAAGACCTTGCCACTAAGTTAAATATCTCTGTTTTTTCACTACCTTGAGGACCTACTGTATTGTCTTGTTTAAATAATTTTTCGTCAAGTTTCCAATAATCACCGGCATTACTTTGAACTCTTGCATCATAAGCTGCAAATATTGAGGGGGCAGTTATACCTAAATCAAGAGCTGTTTCCACTGTCAATCTTCCAGTTCCTTTGTTGTTTGCAGAAGGTTTTATTAAATCAATGATAAATTTCTCTCCCTCTTTTTTCCTAAGTATTTCGGATGTAATTTCAATCAGATAAGAAGATTGATTCAAGATTTTAAGGGAGTCAAAAAAATCTGCTATCTCTAGATTTGTATATCCTGATTTTTTTAATAGAAAGTAGCTTTCAGCAATTAGTTGCATTTCTGCATACTCGATCCCATTGTGGACCATTTTTACGAAATGACCTGAACCAAATCCCTCGTAGAAACCTATACAGGCATCTGCAGCTTTTGCTGAGATTGATGACAATAAATCAATCAGATTCTCATCAAGATTTTTATTTGAACCGACCATTATGGCAGGACCATTTCTTGCACCCTCTTCTCCACCCGAGACACCCATGCCAACAAAGTTTATTTTTTTCTCGGCTAGTGAATTTCCATGATTAATACTTTCTTGATAAAAAGAGTTACCACCATCGATAATGACGTCACCTTCATCTAATAAATCAGAAAGTTGATTAATGATATTGTGAGTAGGTTCCCCAGATGGAATCATTAATAAGATATTTCTTGGACGAGCAATATTTTCAACTAACTCCTTGAGGGTTGTGTACCCTGAAAAATTGGTACCAAACTCTTTTTTTATAGAGTCTAATTTTTCAGTTGAAGCATTGTAAGCCTTAATATTTGTACCTTTTTCGGAGATATTAAGACCAATATTTTTACCCATTACACCGAGTCCGATTAATCCAATTTCACTCAGCATTTTGTGGATCCCTTATTAAATTTAAATCTTTCAATTTTGTGACCAATTTACTTCTTATTTTTATATCAATTAATAATAATTCAGAACTATTTTTTACTTCCAGAATTTCACCGAATCTATTTACTTTGTCTAAGTTTTTTGGTTCAACTAAAAAAGAGCTCATTTGGGTGTCCCCATAGATTTCTGTTGAAATCTTCTCAATAAGTTCTTCTATACCAATGTTTTTTAATGATGAAATAAATAAAGCTTGAGGGTATCTTTCTGATAGGTCATTTAATGAAGCTTGGTCAATTCTATCAACTTTATTAAATACCATCACTTCATTGGCTGTTACTTCAATTTGTTCAAGAATTTCTCGAACAGTACCAATATGCATTTCAGGAATTGCTGTTGCAGCATCAACTACATGAATTAATAAATCTGCGCTCGTAGCAACTAGTAGCGTAGATTTGAAAGACTCAATTAATGTAGTTGGCAGGTTTTGAATAAACCCAACAGTGTCTGATAATATCAACGGCTCTTGTATATCTTTAATAGGAAGCTCTCTTTGCAGTGAGTCCACAGTAGCAAATAGTTCATCAGCAGCATATGCATCAGAATTAGTCAATGATTTTAATAGAGTTGATTTCCCAGCATTTGTATAACCAACTATAGAAACCAGCGGGGTATTCTTTTTCTCCCTTGAGCTTGCTTGTAGAAGCCTTTGTCTTTCTATTTTTTTAAGCTCTTTCCTCAGTTTGTTAATCCGATTATCTATCAATCTACTATCAGTTTCTAGTTTTGCTTCTCCAGGTCCTCGTGTCCCTATTCCTCCACCTTGTTGATTCAAGGTTTTGCCTAAACCTGCAAGTCTGGGTTTTAAATAGACGGACATTGCAAGTTCAACCTGTAAATTTGCCTCTTTAGATTGGGCGTGTAAAGCAAATATATCAAGAATTAGACCAGTTCTATCAACTACGTCACACTGAAAAATAGCCCGAAGCTCCTTTTGTTGATTGGGGCTAAGTTCACAATCAAAAACAACAACATCAATATCGTTTGCCTTTGACAGGTCTTCAAGTTCAATAATCGAGCCTTTGCCAATAAAAGTTTTTGGATCAATTCGATCAATTCTTTTGGTCTGGATAATAGTTGGATTTGATCCAGCTGTTTTTACCAGACTTGTGAGTTCTTTTAAAGATTCTTCACGATCTGCCCTTGTTTGATTTTTTAAAATAATTCCAACAAGCAAGGCTTTTTGCACTGTTACAAAAATATCTTTGTCAGATACCGTTAGTAACCGTCTGTCAGTTTGATTAGGATTATTATTTCTTTGATTCAACTATTTAAGAGTATCCAAAATTTTTTTATATGAAAGATATATTTTTTGAATGTTGGCGGAGGTGGACGGGAATCGAACCCGCCAAAGACTTTTACACCTTTCACCAGTTTTGAAGACCGGGGAGCCCACCAGGCGCTCATTCACCTCCATTATTAAGACTAATTGTATAAAAAATTTTATATTGAATACAATTATGTATTATGGAAAACTTTTCGTCATTGTTTATGAGGCTTAAAAAAGAAAGAGGCTTATCTAACAAGCAAATAGCATCATTTACTGGTGCAAAACTTAAAGAAGTAAAAAAGTGGGATGCTGGTACAAGTTTTCCTACAGACAAAAAAGTTATCGTTGCACTTGAAGGTTTGCTGGGTAAAGAAGTCATGGATACACTTGAAGATCTATCAAGTTATGATCAAGTCACAACAAACTCTACTAATGTTGAAGATTCATTATTTAATATTGATAGAGATAAAAAGGTTGAATTAAAATCAGGCATCTTTAATAGGTTTAAATCTGAAAAACAGGAAACAAAAGATATCCCTCAACCTGAACTATTTACTTATGAGAATATCCAAGACACGGAAGATATTTCTGACTTTGAAGCAGATGCACAAAAAGAAACTTTTGAGACAGCCCTTGACGAAAAACCATATATAGAGGATTCAAAACAATTCAGTTTTTACCTAACAAGGAATATGAAAACATTTTTTACTCTTCTTGCTATAAGCGTACTAATAGTTCGTGGATTTAGATTATTTTTAGATTCTATGAAAATTATTATCGATAACTTATTATGACTTTGTACAAACTGAGCAGAGCAGGCTTAGGATTTTCTATTTTATCCATCATTGCAGGAGCAGTTGTAAGAGCTACTGGTTCTGGAAACGGATGTGGCTCATCTTGGCCAAGTTGTAATGGTCAATTAATACCATCCCTCAATTCTGCATCAGAGCAGATTGAGTTTTCACATAGAGCCATTAGTGGATTATTACTTGTTATCACACTAATTATATTCTTAAAATCCTTTAGCTCATCAGTTACTCCGCCGCAAAAAAGGATTATTAATTATCTGACATTTTTTGTATTATTCGAAGCTCTAATTGGAGCTGTTATAGTTTTGTATGAATGGGTTGGTATGAACAGCTCTACACCTAGGATAGCGGCAGTCCCTCTTCATCTAGTAAATACATTTGGACTACTTGCTATGTATGCAATCCTCTTCAAGGTATCGAAGAATCCAGAAATCCAAATAAGTGATTGTATTGATAGAAATTTTAAAATTGCAACAGGTTTATTTATACTTGCTGGAGCAACTGGGTCAATTACAGCACTTGCAGACGTATTATTTCCTAGCGAATCTTTTATAAGTGGTTTGATTGAAGATTTTGACTCTACATCTGCCTTATTAACAAGGTTGAGGATTACACACCCCCTAGCCTCAACACTCCTATCAATTTTTCTATTTAGCGAATCAAATAGATTTAAAAAGCAATATGGCATTAAAACTTTCGAAATAAAAGTTTTAGTTATTTTGGGTGTAGGTTTAGGAGTCTTAAATGTGTTATCAAATATCAACATATTGTTAAGCATAATTCATTTATTAACAGCAGATTTACTTTGGATTACATATATATATAAAACATTAGAAAAAAGTACTAAAGTTCTAGAAATACCAAATAATTCCAGTATCGATTAGGTTTATATCAAAAATATGTTTATCCTTACATTTCTGTAACTAGAAATGATAATTAAAGGTCAAATTACTAATGGTAACTAAAACAATACCGGCAAAGCCAAAAACTTCTAAAATGGAAGAGCAGATTGCTGTTGATGAAGAAAGCTTAACTCCTGAACAAGAGGCCGCGGCAAAAGAGAAAGCTAAATCTTTAGTTAAAAAGCTTGCAGACGATAAAGGAAAATTAACAACTGATTTAGTTAGTCAATACCTAACAGCAATAGGTAACTTTGATCTATTAACTGCGGAGCAAGAAGTAGAACTTGCTCAAAAAATTGAATCAGGTGAAAAAGCTTCTATTAAACTTCAAAAAAAGCAATTTAAGGATAAAAAAGGTGAAATAAGACTTAAAAGAGACAGAAAAAAAGGTGCTGAAGCCAAAGATGCTTTTTTGACAGCAAACCTTCGACTTGTAGTCGCAAATGCTAGAAGGTATGCAAACACTTCAGGAATTGATTTTCTAGATTTAATTCAAGAAGGTAATCTAGGTTTGATTAGAGCTGTGGAAAAATTTGACTGGAGAAAAGGGTTTAAGTTTTCTACTTATGCAACATGGTGGATTAGACAAGCTATTACAAGAGCGATTGCTGATAAGTCAAGAACCGTTAGAATCCCAGTTCACCTTCATGACACAATGGCAGCAGTCAGGGCAGCACAGGCTCAACTAAAAGCTGAATTAGGTAGAGATCCAAAACCACAGGAAATTGCGAAAGAAGCTGGAGTAGGTGTTGATAAAGTTGAACTTGCCTTAAGTGTTGCCGACACAGTTTCTCTTGAGCAACCAGTAGGAGAAGATGGTGCACAATTAGGAGACTTCATTCAAGATGAGGACGCCAGTGACCCATCTCTTATTGTTCAAGACCTAGATGTTGCTGAAAGTTTAAGAGATAGTATCAGTAGGCTTCCTGAGAGAGAAGGAAGGATTTTAGCTTTAAGATATGGCTTCTATGACGGTGTACCCAGAACACTTGAAGAAATTGGTGAAGAGTTTGATTTAACTCGAGAAAGAATTAGGCAGTTAGAAAAATTAGCACTTTGCCGTCTTAGACATCCTTCATTTGGAATCAGAGAACAAGACTTAGTTTAAATCACGCAAAGAGTTTCTAAATTTCTCAAACAATTGTTAATCTATAAACATGTTTGATTTACTCAATATTGCTATTGATTCTGCAATAAATTCTGGCGCAAGGTATTCAGATGCAAGAATACTGGTCTCGAAGTCTCGAAGTATTGCAGCTAAAAATGGTGAAGTAGAGAATTTTAATGAGTCTGAAAAAATTGGACTAGGTATAAGAGCTTTAGTAGGATCTTCATGGGGTTTTTATTCAACTTACAACTTATCAAAAGAATCACTAATCTCCTCTGGGAAAAAAGCATTTGAAATAGCAAAAGCCTCCGCAGCTGTCTCAGGGAAAGAAACACCTTTTGCTGATGTTCCTGTAGTAAAAGATGAATATACAACCCCTCATGAAGAGAACCCCTTCAAGGTATCATCAACAGAGCAAATTGATTTATTAGTAAATTCAACAGAACAAATGAAAAAATTTGGTAGTTCAAGATCATCTGGACGTCTTGATTTTTGGGATACTGAAAAATGGTTTTGCTCAAGTCAAGGCCATGAAATTTTTCAAAATATAATCGAGTCTGGAGGAGGCATATCATCATTGTCTGTAGGAGATGGCGAAACCCAGATAAGGTCTTATCCACAATCCTTTGGAGAATACAGAACTGGCGGATGGGAAGTAGTAAAATCATTTGAATTTGAAAATCAAACACAGAGATTAGCGGAAGAATCCCAGAGGCTCCTAGTTGCACCTCAATGTCCAGAAGGAACAATGGATCTTATTTTAGAAGGCAGTCAATTAGCTTTGCAAATTCACGAATCAGTAGGACACGCAATAGAGTTAGATAGAATTCTTGGTTGGGAGGCTGCATACGCTGGTACATCTCATTTAGAACTTGATAAATTAAATAAGCATAAATATGGCTCAGAATTAATGAATATAGTTGCGGACGCAACCCTTCCTGGTGCATTAGCAACATTTAAGTATGACGATGAAGGAACCCCAGCACAGCGTGTTGACATTGTTAAAGAAGGAATATGGACAGGAGTTTTATCTGGAAGAGACAGTGCAGCAATCGCAGGAGTAAAACCAGGAGGGATGGTTAGAGCAGACGGTTTTGCAAGGCTGCCAATGGTAAGAATGACTAATGTCGGACTGCTACCAGGCGAATCGTCTTTAGAGGAAATTATTGAATCTACAGACAATGGTATTTATATGGAGACAAACAGATCATGGTCAATAGATGATTTGAGATTGAATTTTCAGTTTGGGTGTGAGGTAGGCTGGGTTGTAAAAAATGGAAAAATAATCGACATGGTTAAGAACCCAACCTATACAGGGATAACACCTGAATTTTGGGGAAACATGGACATGCTTGCTAATGAAGATGAGTGGGTATTTTGGGGTACTCCAAATTGTGGAAAAGGTCAACCAAGTCAAATTGGTCACACTGGACACCCTGCTTCACCTGCCAGATTCAAAAATACAAGAATTGGAGTTAGAGGTTGAACACCTGGTCAGAGCTGCTCGAAGATTTACAGAAACATATTCCAAGTAGTGTTGAATGTGAAATAAAGATGATGCACTCTAAAAGTGCATTAACTAGGTTCGCAAATTCACATATACATCAGAATGTTGATGAGGAGTCTGCAGATATTTTTTTGACAATACATAAAGACGGTAAAACTATTTCTAGGTCAAAAAATATTACAGCTATTAAGAATTCAAAAGATTTTGTAAAAGAAGCTCTCGACTCATTAGAGAAAAGTCCTAAAGATACAACTTGGGCAGGACTTACCGGTAAAACAGAATCGTATGAAGGTTTTCAAAAAAAGCGTGAATCAAGCCCTGAGGAAAGAGCAAATTTAGTAAGAGATTTTGTTGACGAAGGAAAAGAAATGAACGCTGCAGGATATTGTTCAACATATTTAAATAATTTCTTTATTTGGAATTCAAATGGGCTAAATTCATCCGACACCTCATCAAGTGCATTTATTGATGGAATATTTAGAACTAATACTTCCGCTGGTTCATCTCACAGGGGAGCTGTAAATATAAATAATTTAGATGCCTCAGAAACAGGAAAGGAGGCAGCAAAGTTAGCGGTTGACAGTCAAAACCCAGTAGATATTGATCCTGGAAAGTATGAAGTAATCCTTGGCCATGAAGCCGTAAGCACTATATTGGTTTTCCTGTCCGTTTATGGGTTTAATGCAAAAAGTAAGATTGATGGGATGAGTCCGATTTTACTAAATCAAAATCAATTTGATGAAAAAATTAATTTATTTGATACACCTGAAGATGAAGAATCCATTGGTTTTAAAATTGATGCATCTGGGGCAAAGAAATATAATTTAGAAATTATTAAAAATGGAGTGCCAAATACTTATTTTCATACCAGAAGGACATCTAAAGAATTAAATATGGAAAATACTCACCATGAATTTTTTGGAGTTGATGACTATTTTGGAGGGATAGGTACGAACTTGAGCCTTAATAAAGGCAATGCAAGTGAAAAAGATATGATTTCTAGTGTTAAGAAAGGAATTTATATCAACGAATTTTGGTATTGCAGAGTACTAGACCCAATAACACAGGTTGTAACAGGCTTAAATAGGAATGGCTCATTTTTAATTGAAAATGGAAAAATTACAAAACCAATTGGTCGACTTAGATTCACCCAAAGTTTTATAACTTCTTTAAGTCAGGGAAATGTCATTTCAGTAGGAGATACATCCAGATATGCTGACTCTGAATTTGGAGAAGGGATGTTAAAAGTTCCAAAATTACATCTAAAAGAATTTAATTTTACAGGTGGTGTCTCTGGTTAATTTTGAATATTTTGAGGGAATTAAACCCTTAATAATACCTCACAGAGGTGGTTCAAATATTGTGCCAGAAAATACAAAACACGGACTTGAATTTGCAACAGAAGAAGGTTTTACACATTTTGAAACTGATCTAAGAATGTCTAAAGATGGAGAAATATTCCTTCATCATGATGACTCCTTTGATCGAACAACTGATGTTAAAGGTAAGGTAAGAGATTTTAATTGGAACGACATCACGAAAATAAATGCAGGATTCAAGTTTTATAAGAAAAAAGGTTTACATAACATGCAAACAAATTTTATTCGATTAGCAGATGCTCTTGAGTTCAATAAAGATTTGAAATTTAATTTAGATTTGAAACAATCTGGTATGGCCACACATGTTGCTGAAATTATATTCTCTCTTAAAGCAGAAAAAAGAGTTTTAGTATCTTCATTTAGCCCAAGAAGACTTGATGAATTTATAAATGTAACCAAAGGAAAAATTTTATCATCTGGAACTTTTAGAGAAAATGCCATTGCGAAGTTTTTACCAAAGAAAGCCAGGAGTCTTAAAGTTCAAGCTCTACAATCTCCGTATACTTGGAGAGGGCTACAGATTCATTCAAAAAAATTAAGGGAATTTTGTAAGCTAAACAATCTTCAACTTCATATATGGACAGTAAACACAGTAGAAAAATTTCAACATTGCCTTGATATCGGTTGTGATGGGGTCATAACAGATGAGCCGGTGATGCTTAGAAATTATCTAAATTCAAAAAGTTAAATCGTATTATTTTTTATAAATTTCTTTGCTTCTGAAAATATATGTTTTTTTCTGTCTGGGTCAAGTTTATCCAATGAACGAGTCAAAAGTGACAATCTGGGATTTGATTGATAAAATTTTATATTTTTTTCTGTAAAGCTCCAGTAAAGACCATCTAATGTATCGCACCATTCACCTCTTTTGTAATTACTCATCTTAAGAATATAGTTTGAACCACAAGTATAGGGTTTTGTTGACATCAGCCCACCGTCTGCATAGGTGGCCATACCGAATACATTCGGAACCATAACCCACTCTGAGGAATCAATATACATTTCCATGAACCACTTGTATATTTCTTTAGGGTCTACGCCGCAAAGATTCATAATATTGCTTATAACCATAAGTCTTGGGATATGGTGTATGTACCCATCTTTGAGTGTGGTTTTAATACAATCATCAAGTGGGGCAATTCCTGTTGTTCCGTCATACCAGGACGAGCTAAGCTTTTTTTTATTACCCCAGTAGTTGCTTTTTAGCTGATTTAGCCCTTCTTCTTGATATATGCCCCTAACAAATTCTCTCCATCCAATAATTTGACGAATAAAACCTTCTAGTGAATTTAATGGAATTGAGTTTTTATCAGAATAAAGAACAGCTTTATCGATGACTTCTTTTGGAGTAATTAAACCAATATTTAGAAAAGGACTGATACAGCTGTGGAATAAAAAGTTTTGGTCTTGTTGCATTGCATCTTCATATCTTCCAAAATTTTCAAACCTAATTTTTAAAAATTCATCCAATTGTTTTATTGCACCTTGTCGAGTTACAGGAAACCATATTTCTTCTAAACCACCTGGATGATCATTAAACTTGGTGGTTATTAATTGAACAATACTGTCGTGATGAGTTGATATTTCAGGCTGGGATAATTCAGGAATAACTGTATTTTTAGGAATTTTTTTTCTATTTTCTTCATCATATGACCATTTCCCCCCTATAGGCTTATTTTCCTCGTCCATCAATAGTCCAAGTTCTTTTCTAGCTTTTTGATAAAAAGATGCCATCCTATATACTTTTTTCCCCTTAGCCATAGCTTTAAAATTATCTCTACCAAATATGAACATAGGAGTTTGATGTATTTCAATTTCGATATCAGCCTTTGAGAGAGTTTCAATAAAAATTTTTTCAAAAGACTTATCTTCAATTTCAAAAATGTTTATTTGTTTAATATTTTTTGAAATAAGAAATTTAAGTAAAAAAGATACATAGTCATCCGAGTCATTTCGTTCATCCAGTTTGTGGTAATCAGTTTTTATGGATTTTTTTATGAGTAAATCGTTATATTCTCTCATTGCAGTAAGAAATAAGTAAATTTTGGATTTGTGATATTTAAAAGTAGTGCATAATCCTTGATCTTCAGCCATAAATACTTCTTGGCAACCCTTTTGAACCAAATAGTCTGGTTCAAATAGCTGATTTCCCAGTATTACAAAAAAATTACTCTGCATCTATCTATAACTTAGTTAACATTAAAAATAATAAGAAAGTACATTTCAAAGTAAACATAGGGGGAAAAATGAACTTAGAGTTACTGAATCACGGATTTATTCCAGAAGAAATTTGCTATAAGCTCCCTGAAACATTCTCAGATGTTGAGAAGTTAGCACTCGAATTACCTAAAGTCCTTGCTAATGAACAAATTGAAGCCAGAGTTTTAAAACTTGAGGCTGAAAAAGATGTTGATACCTTAACAGGACCTCAATTAGAGAGGGCAATGCTTATCTACTCATATATTGGTCATGCTTTCATGTGGGGAAAAAGTAATGATAAAAATGTAATACCACTTCAGATTGCTAAAACATGGCATAAAATTTCTATCAAATTAGAAAGACCTCCAATTCTTTCTTATGCATCCTACGCACTTAACAATTGGAAAATGTTAGATTCTTCACAACCGTTTGATCTAGAAAATATAGTTATAGTTCAGAATTTCTTGGGAGGGGTCGATGAGGATTGGTTTATCATGATTCATGTGGCCATAGAATATGAGGCAAAAGAAATATTATCCTCCCTTAATAAATATTTTTTTGATTCAGGTGATGCATCAAATCTTGAGGACGCTTTAAAAAGTATAAAAAAAATAAACCATATTATGAATCGAATGCCTGAAAAGTGTGATCCGTTTATTTACTACAATCGTGTAAGACCTTATATTTTTGGATGGAAGAATAATCCAACAACACCAGAAGGAGTTGTTTACGAAGGAGTTGAGGAATATGATGGAAAACCTCAGATATTTAGAGGTGAGACAGGAGCTCAAAGTTCAATTGTCCCTATGTTAGATGCCTTATTAGGAGTAACTCACTCTGATGATCCATTGAAAGAATATTTAGATGAAATGAGGCTATATATGCCAAAGGAACACAGAGACTTACTAAATAATCTAGATGCCTGGTCACAAACTGAGAGAAGTGTAGTCGTTGAATCAAAAGACAATATGGATAAAAATTTAATTGATGAAATTATTAAAGAGGTACATGTTTTTAGAAACAAGCATTTGGAGTATGCGAGAATTTACATATATGAACAGTCGTTAACTAATGACTCTAATTCAAATATTGTGGGAACTGGTGGTACGCCATTTATGAAATATCTTGATAAACACCTTCAGGAGACAGTCCCTTCAAATGATTAAAAAACTCGGGATACCAAAAGAAGTAAAAAAAGATGAAGGAAGAGTTAGTTTAATTCCTGAACATATAACTCAATTTACTGGTTTAGCTGATATTTTCGTTGAAACAAATGCTGGGCTTGGTTCAGGTTTCACTGATGAAGATTATGAATCTGCAGGTGCAAAAATTGTACCCAATGCACAAGAGTTGTATGGTGTGTCAGAAATTATTTGTAAGGTAAAAGAACCTCAGGAACAAGAGTTTGAGTTACTTAGGTCTTCCCATGTGATATTTGGTTATCTCCATTTGGCCTCAAATCTTTCATTAACAAAAATGTTATTAGAAAAAAAACTTACAGCTATTGCAACTGAAATGATTATGGATGAAAACGAGTATCCACTCTTAATCCCAATGTCAAAAATTGCTGGCAATCTGGCTATCCAAAAAGGCATGCAATTTTTAGAGTATTCCTCTGAAGGTAAGGGCTTGCTTTTATCTTCAATTTCAGATGAAAGGAATTCAAAGGTTACAGTCATTGGTTGTGGAGAAGTAGGCAGAAGTTCTATTCATAAGTCTATTCAAATTGGTGCATCAGTGACAGCAATTGATTTGGATGAGAATATTTTGAGTGATTTAAAAAATAAATATGGTGAAAATATTTCCACTCATATAAGTGGAAGTGATGAAGCTACTGAGGCAATCAGATCGGCAGATTTAGTAGTTGGTGCAGTTCTATTACCCGGCAGGAAGCCACCTATTGTAATCACACAAGATGATATCGAGCAAATGGAAAAAGGTTCAGTAATTGTAGATGTAGCTATCGACCAAGGTGGCTGTGTTGAAGGTGTAACTGCAAACACACATAGTGAACCATTTGAAATAAGAAATGGTGTAATCATATCTGCTATTGCAAACCTTCCAGGTGCGGTACCTAAAACTTCATCAATTGAGTTATCTACAAATATGCAAAAATATGTAGATAATCTCTTAATTGATAACTGGTTTAGCGAATATAGTAAAAATGAGAATCTAAAACCTTCTTTACAGATACACAATGGTCTTTTACTTTCAGAGGAAGTTGCTGAAAGCCTAAGTTTATCTTTGTCTAAGCTAGTTTAGGCTTCCACTGCTTTCTTGATTTACTGAAGCTTTCTATTTGATCCACGTATTCAAGAGTTATGTCAATTTTGTCTAAACCTTCGATGATTCTTTTTTGAGAAAAATTATCTAGGTCAAATGAGAAACTAATATCTTCACAGACAACAGTCTTGTCTTCAACTGAAATTTTTATTAGTGTTTTTTGATTTTCATGGATTTTGTTGAACAATTTTTCTATATTTTCTTGATTAGTCTCAATAGGCAAAAGACCAATATTTATTGAATTTAATCTAAAAATATCAGCAAATTTAGTTGAGATAATTGCATCAAAGCCCCAATCTTGCAGACCCCAGGGGGCATGTTCCCTAGATGAACCTGTCCCAAAATTATCTCCAGCTACTAAAACCTTTGCACCCTTATATATGTCATTATTTAATGGAAAATCAGGATCTTTCTTCCAATCGTAAAATAAATATTCCCCATAGCCAGTGCGCTCAACACGCTTAAGGAATTGTTTCGGCATAATTTGATCTGTATCAACATTAGACATATTCAGGGGGAGCATATGTGATTCTATTATTTTCAGTTTTTTCATTCTATATTTCTCTTATATCTACAAATTTTCCATGCAATGCGGCAGCTGCAGCCATTTTTGGACTTACTAAATGGGTACGACCTCCTACACCTTGTCTACCTTCATAGTTCCTATTTGATGTAGAAGCACATCTCTCACCTGGACTTAGAATGTCAGGATTCATTCCTAAACACATAGAACAACCAGCTTCCCTCCAGTCAAAACCTGCATCGATAAATATTTTATCTAATCCCTCATCCTCAGCTTGTTTCTTAACAAGCGTTGAACCAGGAACAACCATTGCACCGATTGTTTCGGCTACTTTTCCACCTTTTACTACTGCTGCTGCCTCTCTCAAATCTTCAATACGTCCGTTGGTACAGCTTCCTATAAAGACTCTATCTAATTTGATTTCACTAATTTTTTCTCCAGGTTCTAAGTCCATATACTCCAAGGCCCTTGTTGCTGCTTCTTTCTCAGACTCTTTTTTAAAATCATCTGGATGTGGAATCGTATCATTTATAAAAATAACTTGTGAAGGATTTGTGCCCCAGGATATTGATGGTTCCAGTTCATTTGCATTTATAGTTACAATTTTGTCAAAAGATGCATCTTCATCGGAATATAAATCACTCCATTCATTGATAGCATCGCTCCAGTCACTATCTTTAGGTGAATAGTTTTTATCTTTAAGATAATTAAAAGTTACTTCATCTGGTGCAATCATTCCTGCTCTGGCTCCACCTTCGATAGACATATTACAGATTGTCATTCTGTTTTCCATGCTCATATTTTTGATAACGTCTCCTACGTATTCAATGACATGCCCTGCTCCACCACCAGTACCAATTTTTCTGATTATCCCTAAAATAATATCTTTTGGACCCACTCCATCTGATACATCTCCAACAACTTCAACTTTCATTGTTTTCGGTTTTTCCATCGCCAATGTTTGAGTAGCGAGCACATGTTCAACTTCTGAAGTTCCTATACCAAAAGCTAAGGCACCGAAAGCACCATGAGTAGCAGTATGGCTGTCTCCACAGACAATTGTCATTCCTGGTTGAGTAATTCCCTGTTCAGGACCAATTACATGGACAATACCTTGACGCGGATCGTTTATGCCAAATAACGTTACTCCAAACTCATTGCAATTATTTTCTAGAGCTTCTATCTGAATTTTTGATAGAGGATCTTTAATTCCTAATAACCTATTTGAGGTTGGGACACCATGGTCAACTGTTGCTAATGTCAATTCAGGATGTCTAACCTTTCTATTAGATAGTCTTAAGCTATCAAAGGCCTGCGGAGACGTTACCTCATGTACAAGATGTAAATCTATAAATATTAAGTTAGTACTCGCATCAATTGAAGCAATTAAATGCTTATCCCATATTTTTTCAAATAATGTTTTTCCCATACCAGTTACAAATTATATAATTTTTTTTAAATTTAATCTATAGTGTTATTTTTTGTTTCATTAATTAGTTTTTGAGACAAAAGCCTAGGTGCACTTAAAAAAAGAATAAGCATAAAAATACCACCCAATAAAAAGGGAAATCTTAAAGCAAATTCTCTTGAAAATGAATTATTAAGAATTTTAACTAAAGCACCCCCAAAAAGTGCACCTATAGGATTTAATCCAAGCGCCAAAAGGCGATAAACGCTATTCACTCTTCCTAATAAATTATCTGGAATCAAAGATTGTCTTATCGATACTGCCTGAACATTCCATAAAACACTTCCAAAACTACTAAGTCCAAATGATCCAGCTATAACAAAAGGATTTGAGGTCACATAAGGTGCAAACATTCCAATGCCAAACAAAGCAACAGAAATTAACAGAGTTTTGGATTCCTCAAATCTAGCATTTACTTTGTTTGCTAATTGACTTCCAACTAAGCCACCAATAGCTGCACCATATGCGAGAAAAGAATATTGGATAGCGTTCAAGCCAATTAACTCTTGAGCAAAAAGAATCATTATTGGGAATTGCATTGAGCCAAAAAAATTTGCAATCCCAGTGTAAATTGCCAACCTCTTTAAAAGTGTATTATTTTTAAGCCAATTCACTCCTTCTTTAATCATTTCTGATGTATTTTGCTCTTTACTATTTTTCTCAGGTCTTTCAAACTTACCTTTTATTCCTATTATGAAAAAAACAGATGCCAACATTAAGAGAGTGTCAAATATAAAAGGAGTAATTAAACTTAAGCCAATTAAAAAACCACCAACAGGTGTTCCTAGAAAATTATTAGTTACAATTTCTATTCCAAATAATCTACCATTTGCTTTAGGAAGATTATCCTTAGACACTATTTGTGGTAAGAATGCTTGAGCAGCATTATCTCTTGTTACTTCTAGTAAACCAAACATAAATGCAAGTAAATAAGCAGTTGATATTATTAAAAATTTTGATTCAAATTGAGGTTCGTTAAACTGTACTGCTTTTGGTATGCTATCTAAATTTATAAAAATTAGAAGTATAAACATAGAAGTTAAAAAAACTTGACCCAATCTTGTGTAAATCAATATCTTCTGACGATTAAATTTATCTGCGATTACACCAGCATATAAAACAAAAATTAAACGAGGTAAGTTAACTAATACGGATACAATTGAAATTAAAAGTGGATCTCTTGTTAAAAGTGAGAACAACCACGGATATGCAAATCCTGCTATACCGTCAGCAAGATTACTAAAAGTTGATGCTGTTAATAACAAGTTAAAGTTTCTATTTGATTCTTTTTTCATATTTCTATTTTCTTATCATTTAATCTACGCTCATTTAGAATAAAACAACATGGAAACAATAATTGAAAAATTTTTGGAAATAGCAGTAATCTTAGTTGCAGCCAAGTTTGGTGCGGAAGTTATGCGAAGGATAAACCAACCTGCAGTAATCGGTGAATTAGTTATTGGAATTTTTATTGGTTATTACGGACTTGGACTTTTACCTCATTTCGAATCTGGAGATGTCGTCTCAACTTTAGCTGAAATCGGAGTTGTACTTTTATTATTTGAAGTTGGCCTTGAAACTAATCTAGATGAATTTATTGAGCTTGGGTCCACCTCCCTTGTCGTTGCTTTAATTGGCGTGGTTGCACCATTCGCACTTGGCTTTGGCTCTATTTTTGCACTTGGCTTAGGTGGAGAGAATCAGTTTGAAATTGCTTTGTTTGTAGGTGCTGCAATGACCGCAACTTCTGTAGGAATAACAGCAAGAGTATTCGGCGATTTAGGTGCTTTGAAGTCCAAAGAAGCAAAGACAATCATAGGAGCTGCAGTTGTTGATGATATTTTAGGACTGTTAATCCTTACTGTTGTTGCAGGAGTTTTGGGAAGTTCAGGAGACTTCTCATTGATAGATCTTGGTATTATCAGTGGTAAAGCCATAGGGTTTTTAATTGCCGTAGTTTTCATTGGAAGAAAACTTTCTAAACCTATTTTTAACTTTTTTGTAAAAATACCTTCACCTGGAACATTTGTAACTGGAAGCTTTATATTTGCTATGCTGCTAGGTGCTGCTGCACATTTTGTTGGTTTACACCCAATTGTCGGGGCATTTGCTGGTGGTGTAGTTGCTGGAGAGTCAGGGATGACTCATAGGATTAGAGAAGAAATGAAACCATTAAATTTCTTGCTGGTGCCAATATTTTTTGTATACATTGGTTCTGAAGTCAACATTCAAACATTAGCTTCATTAGATGTCTTTTTATATGGTATGTTGGTTAGTTTATTGGCATTTGTTGGAAAATATGTATCTGCATTAGGTGCCGTTGGCAAGGGTATGAATACATCTCTTATTGGAATAGGGATGTCACCAAGAGGCGAAGTTGGTTTGATTTTCGTTGCTGTGGCCACAACTACACTTTCAGAGGTGATTACATCAGATATAATTTCAATAATTATTTGGATGGTTATAGTGACAACAGTTATAGCTCCTATTTTGTTGAATAGAATTCTACAAAAAGTACCATTGTCTGAAAGAGATGATGATGAGAGATTTGAGTCTCCTGTAGTTGAGTAGTAAAAACACTCCAATAAATTAAATTTTTAGTATCATATTATGAGTCATAACAAGGGGAAAATAAATGCTATTTAATTCTATGATTGCTGCTGCCGCCGGGCTTATACTTGCAGCTTTTTACGCAAATAAAGTTTTATCAATAAAAGTCACAGACTCAAGAGTAGAAGAGCTATCTACTGCTATCAGACAAGGCTCAATGGCCTTTTTAAAAAGAATGTATTCATGGATTAGTGTCTTTGTTGTAATCTTGGCTGTTTTGATTTCCACACTTACTGAATGGGGCTATCCATGGGGTTCTGTAGCATTTGTCGCAGGAGCATTACTATCTTCACTAGCAGGATTCGTTGGAATGAGAATTGCAACCGCAGCAAACGGTAGAACGACAGAAGCTGCCAGAGATGGCGGAACTCTAAAAGCATTACCTGTAGCATTCAGAGGTGGAGCAGTTATGGGCTTCACAGTTGCAGGTTTAGGGTTATTGGGAGTAGCTTTAGGATATTGGTTATTTATCGAAGTCTTAGATCTTCCTAACGGATATGACGTTTTAGCAGCAATAGGTCTTGGAGGTTCATCAATAGCTCTTTTCGCAAGAGTTGGTGGCGGAATTTATACAAAAGCAGCAGACGTAGGGGCAGACTTGGTAGGTAAGGTTGAAGCAGGAATTCCTGAGGATGATCCAAGAAACCCTGCCACAATAGCTGACAATGTTGGAGATAATGTTGGGGACGTTGCCGGAATGGGTGCAGATCTTTTCGAAAGTTATGTAGGGTCACTTGTTGCACCACTGGCATATGCTGCAATTGTTTTTGCTGGGCAAAGTGTACTTCCTTCTTTATTGCTTTTCCCACTAGCTGTGGGAACAATAGGTATGGGAGCATCAATTCTCTCTTCATTTTTAGTTGTTCCTAAAGAAGGAAAGCTTGCACAAGCTCTTCATAGAGGTACATACAGTGCAGCGCTGTTAACTGTTGTAGGGGTTTACTTTTTAAGTGACTTCATGTTTGCTGATTATGCAGAAAATCCTATCGGATTATTCTTCTCAGTCATAATTGGACTTGGTGTTGGACTACTAGTAGGTCAAATTTCAGAATGGTTCACATCTGATCATTATTCAATTGTTAAAAATATTGCTGATCAAGCAAAAACTGGTCCAGCAACACTAGTGTTATCAGGTATATCTGAAGGTATGAGATCAGCAGCTTTTTCAGTGATCGTAGTTGTTTTCGGAATTTATGGTGCGTATACAGCAGGTGACTGGGCATTAGGTGCTGATGGAGGAATCTATGGTATTGCTATTGCTGCAATTGGAGTTTTGTCTACATTAGGGATAACAGTAGCAGTAGATGCTTATGGTCCAATCGCCGATAATGCTGGAGGAATTGCTGAAATGGCACACTTACCTCCAGAAGTAAGAGAAGCAACTGATGAATTAGACTCTCTAGGAAATACAACAGCGGCAATCGCAAAAGGGTTTGCTATTGGTTCTGCAGCAGTTACAGCATTAGCTTTATTCTCAGCTTTTGTCCAAAGTGCTGGTATCGAAAAATTAGATATTACAGAGGTAGAAGTAACCTTAGGCTTATTTTTGGGAGGTATGTTTCCATTTTTATTTGCAGCCATGACCATTAATGCGGTGGGAAGAGCAGCATTTAAAATGATTGAAGAAGTTAGACGACAATTTAATGAAATCCCTGGATTGAGAGAAGGAAAAGAAGGAGTTGTTCCTGACTATACAAAATGTGTAGACATAGCCACAACTGCAGCATTAAAAGAAATGTTGCTACCTGGTGGTTTAGCCATTGCCCTTCCATTAATCATTGGTTTTTGGGACAAGGAGGCACTGGGAGGTTTCTTAGCTGGCTCATTGGTTACTGGATTTCTCTTAGCAATATTTATGGCTAACTCTGGTGGAGCTTGGGATAATGCTAAAAAATATATTGAAGCTGGAGGTGGAGCAGGAAAGGGTTCTGACGAACACAAAGCTGCTGTGATCGGGGACACAATTGGAGATCCTTTTAAAGACACATCTGGACCTGCAATGAATATTGTTATCAAAGTAATGACAATTGTAAGTTTGATATTTGCGTCTGCTTTTTAAATCCATAAAAACTAATTAAAGACGTATAATATTACTCAGTACTAATGAGAATTTTACTGATAACTAATGACTGGTTCCCAAAAAAAGGGGGAATAAGCACGTATTTAGCAAATTTAGTTGACTCAGTCGATCACGAATTTGTTATTTATGCTCCTAAATGGGTTGAAGGTGAAAATACAATTGCTGCTTCGTCAGATTTTCTTGTTAACAGCAAAGCAACAGTTAATGAGATTATAGAAATTGTTCACACTGAAAACATAGATATTATTCTTCATGGCTCCAGCAATCCACAGTTCTTACTGGTAAATAAATTAGATCAGATCTCAAATCCCAATAATCCTAAGAACATAAAAATCCCTCAGTATATGATCTGTCACGGAGCAGAATTTAATATATTGAATTACATCCCAGTTGTCAGACGTTTGCTGAGGAAGAGTCTAAACAAGCTAAATAAAATATTTACTGTCAGTGAGTTTTCAAAGAAAAAACTGCAAGACATTACTGATACTGAAATTATAAATATTGGTGCCGGTATCGAAGTACCAGCTTTTAATAAAGAATTTGACACAAACAAAGTTCTAAAAATAGGAGTAATGAGTCGTTTTGTCTCAAGAAAAAAGATTGACTGGGTTATTGATGCAGTGCATGAACTTAAAGAAACTGGTAACAATATTGAATTAGATATTATGGGATTTGGAAAACAAAAAAATTATCTTAACAGATTATCTCTAGTCTCTTCAGCAAAGGTCAATTTTGTGAATGAAAAAAATGATGAAGAATCTAATTTTTATGAAGACATTGACATCTTTGTTATGCCTTCAAAGTCAAAGTACTTTGGTGCTGAATTTGAAGGTCTGGGACTTGTTTACCTTGAAGCAGCAAGCTATGGCTTACCTGCTTTAGTGGGTTCATCAGGCGGATCTCCAGAAACCATCATCCCTGGTAAATCTGGTTTTGTTGTTGGGAACAAAAAAGGAATTATTGAAGGGATTCTTTATTTCATAGAAAATCCAGATGAGTTAAAAGTTTTTGGTGAGAAAAACAAAGATAACGTGATTAGGAATTTTAGTCTTAAAGTATTTGCTGAAAAATTTGAAAAAGGTATCAGTTAAATTAAGGTAATACTTTAACCAGTGGCAATATCTGAAACACTATCGCCAAACAAACTAAGAATTTCTTCTTCTGTAACTGTTATTGCGGCTCGTTGATTCTCTAGGGCTTTGTTTTTCTTTTCAACCAAAATCTTATTTATAAGGTTATCTTTTGTTGCATCTTCTGCTTTCATTCTGAATCTGCCTCTATAGAAAACGATATCCAGAAGCTTTGCAAGCTGAACAAGATGCTCTTTAGAAAGTTTTTTTATCTTCTTTTCATCAAGAGTGAAGTGTTCTGTAATCATTTCTAACATTCGGTCTTTAGATGCAGACTTTGGCATTTTTAATATCTCTCCACCTAAGAAGTTTGATATCTGTCGATATTTATCATCTTCAACTAGATTTCTGATTTCATCTTTTGGTAAATGCCCTAGTTCTTCAATGTTGAATACAGTTCTTAATCTTTGTTTCATTGCATATCCGCCATAAGGACCAACGGCAGAAGAGTATGTCCATTCTCCCAAGGTTGCAACTTTTCTTGGATTTTTAGCAGATAGTGAGAACCTGCTTATACACTCTGAGTCAGTAAGCAGGTCGGGATCCTCATCTTCAAATATTGGACCAATTAAATTTTTGTAGATACATTTTATTTGTCGTACACCTTTTTCTTTGATTCCATGTTGTATATAGAAACCTCCGTTTGGGCCAAGTTTAATGTATATAGAAGCATCACATTCTGGGCATTGACAAACGACTCGTTCTTTTTTTAAACTTTCTTCTTGTTTTCCTTCTAAATCCTGAATGTAATCAGTGTTGACTTCTTCCAGTGCAATGTCTGGATTAAGACCCACTTTGAAATCATCATCTCTCAGAAGGTACGGATAAGGAACTTTCCCAACAATTCGGCCAGTCTTAACAACATACCTTGACTCAAATGGAAGTTGGATTGACGTCAATGCTAACGGGTCTTGAACACCATAGTTATTAATATGATCTGTAATTGTTTGGTGGGATTTCTCTAGAAATTCTACCTTAGATTTCTCAGGATCTTCACTAATGAGAATTTCATCAAGTTTGTCTTCCATGGATTTAGAAAATTCATAATCAATATATTGATTAAAGTAAGGCTTCATAAAATTATTGATTAGAGCCATTGCAAGTATTCGAGGTTTCAGACTTGATTCAGAATTAATAAATACAGATGTGATGCTTTCAATGATTGAAACATATGTAGAAGGTCTCCCTATACCCAGCTCCTCAAGTTTGTTAATTAAAGATGTAGAAGAATATCTGTTTGGAGGATTTGTAAATTTTTCTTCACTTGTACAGGTTAAAATATCTACCATATCTCCTTGAGAGAGGTCTGGTAATTCTTGAGATTTTTCAGCAGCATTTTTAATAAGATCTCTATAGCCACCAAAGGTCCATGTAGTTCCCGAGATTCCTAAAATCATAGGGCCGAATTTTTCATCAGAGACCTCTATTTCTATTGATTTCGTAATTCCTTTAGCATCAGTCATTTGTGAAGCTACGGTCGTGTTGAAAATTAGACTGTAGAGTTTGAATTCGTCGCTTTCCTCTTTGTGAGTTGACAATAGTTCAGATGGTGTTGTAAATACATCACCGGAAGGTCTTATGGCTTCGTGTGCAGCCTGTGCATTTTTACTATCACCAAAATAATTTGGCTTCTCAGGAAGGTGGTCACTTGAAAAATTATCTGAAATATAGCTTCGAGATGCTTTAATAGCTACATCTGACAATCTGATAGAATCGGTTCTCATATAGGTAATCAATCCCTCTTGATAGAGTCTTTGGGCAATACCCATTGTCTTTCGTGGCTGAAATCCCAAGTTGCTTCTTGCAGATGTTTGTAAGCTAGTAGTCTTTAAAGGCTTTGGAGGTTTTCCACTCCTTCCAGATTCTTTGATTGATGAAATAGTAGCTTTAGTTTCAGTTAGTTTTTCTACGATATTTAGTGCTTCTTCTTCAGTTAGATATTTTTTATCTGTACTAGTCTTATTACCTTTTTGATCAAAGTCAGCTGAGGATGCTAGTCTTTTGTTCTGTACTTTTTTTAGACTAGCATTGAACTTTATGTCTTTGCTCATACAGGTTGTTGAGATTTCAAAATATTGTGATTCAATGAATTTTATTCTCTCCTCTTCCCTTTCAACGATTAGCCTGATTGCTGGGCCCTGGACTCTACCTGTAGAGATAAATGCACCACCTAGGTCTCTAACTTTAGGTGATATTTCATATCCAATCATTCTGTCTAAAGTACGCCTTGCCTCATAAGATTTAAATTTTCCAATATCAATTTTTTCAGGATTATTAACAGCATTCAATACTGCAGTTGGGGTAATTTCATTAAATTTAATTCTTTTTGGTTCATCTTTTAAATCAAGAGCTTCCTTTAGATGATAAGCAATTGCTTCACCTTCTCTATCATCATCTGTAGCGAGGTAGATTTCAGGAGCTTCATCTGCTAATTTTTTTAATTCGCCAACAATTTTTTTTCTATCTTCTGGAATAACATATATATTTTCAAAATTATTAGGTTTTACAGCTCCCCAGAGAATATCTTTATTTATGTAATTAGATGGTATTGATTTTGCATTTCTTGGAAGATCTCTAATGTGCCCAACACTCGATTTAACTATGTATTCAGAACCAAGTATTTTAGATATAGTTTTAACTTTTGTTGGCGACTCAACAATTACTAAAGGTTTTGACATGTCACCATTTTTAACATCATTTTTTTAATATGTATAGGATTTTTAAAAAAAAGTATTTTTAATTCCTTTTAAGATGTAATTAAGTG
>Ga0209929_1000161_pt1 | contig 25726 bp, 51 predicted proteins | sample SalPon2_C_H2O_MG_2_FD_185731 | JGI IMG/M metagenome (GOLD analysis project Ga0209929, IMG submission 185731) | Salt pond water microbial communities from South San Francisco under conditions of wetland restoration - Salt Pond MetaG SF2_C_H2O_MG... ... | reverse complement strand
CCAACCTTGTAGTTTCCATGCCATACCAGTATCAATTAAATACTGCCAAGCTTTTATTTCTTCCTCTGCTTTATCACATCGAATATAACCCTCACATATTCCAACTGCTTGATGTAATTCCATAACCAACTCCTTTTGTAATTTTAATTCTTGATATAATTTATAATGTTGTAGTTCAGATTTATTACTAAATACTTTCCTACCATAAATAGCTTTTTTAATTCTCACTTTTTTCCTCATAATGATTTATAATTTCCTTTGCTGTGTTAATTCTTTTTTCTGTTGTAAGAAAAGGCAACAAAGATTTACAAGCTTCATAGCATTCCTCATTCAAAGCTACCCATGTCTTTTGTGGTTTAGTTATAGTTCCTATTGCTGATACTCTAGGTTTTCTATCATAGACTTTACCACCAAACAAATCATGTAGTATTTCTATAGGTGTGAAATCTGTATTACAAACTTCTATTCTTATTCTTTTATAAGGTTCTTGTTTGTATTGTAAATAACCTTCACCATCTATAAAACCAGATGCCCACTTAATCATACTATCAATATTACTTTTTATATTCATATAATTTTTCTTCCAGTATTTTTGTTATTGCATTAACAATAGCATTGTCTCTTTGAGACCATGTTGATTTATTAACTTCATGTATATCATTACTCCATACAATCCAGTTATCTAATATTTCTTCCATCATTTCTTCAGTCATTTTTATTTTCCTTATCGTTGTATTCATCATAACATTCAGTATCATTATTCCATTTTAATCTAATGTTATCACCAACATAATACACACCACATAATTGATAGTGTTTAAAGTTTTTCTTTTTAACTTCAATCATGCCATCAAACCTAACCATTCTACAACCATCACCAGTCCAATACCCTGACCCATCTTCATCATCTTTTTTTATATTCTCAATAAAAAAATGATTGAGTATTCTATAGTCATGGTCATCACCCTCATGTCCTATATCATCTAATTGTTGGTCATTGTATATATGCTGATATTTATATTCATGCTCACCATTCTGCTCATGAAATTCACACATCCAGTATTTCATTTTATTGTGCCTCCAAGTGTTGTTCCCATGCCTCATTAATTTCTGTTTTTAAATTATAAAGTTCATTCGGATTTTTACTATTTAAAATATCAGTTAAAATTTCTGGCAACCATTTATGATACTCATCATCTAACCAATATAATACCATATCTTTTGTTATCATTCTACTTCCTCCTCTAATTCACTTAACCATTCATCAATTGATTGTGCAATGTCATCAGGTATATCAAGTATATTTTCTTCTCTACCATCAGTCCATTGTACATTTAATCTCCAACCTGATATTCTTAAATCTCCTTTGTTATCTATACTCATTTTACTACCTCCAATATAGGAAAGTTTTTATCATACTCTTTAATAAAAGTTTCTCTCTCATAGTCTAATGTTTCGTACCACTCTTGCTTATATCCCTCTTCATCTAATCCCCATCGAATATGTATCTGTATCCAAGTTAGATTACCTTCATCATCTTTGTTTGTATCTATTACTTTACTCTCACACCAACCATCTTTGTGAAGATTGCTTGACCGAAAACATTCAGCAATAAACTCACCATAGTTAATCATGTTAGCTTCAGTAAATTCTCTTCTTAACTTTTTTGTATCATAGAAAAAACTTACCATTTAAAACTCCTTTATATGTTCATTGTATAATTCATCTATTAGATTTTCATCTATCAAATAAGAATTATTTTTGTTTGAAAAAAAATATTCATTCTTTAATATTTGTTTTACATCTTCAATTGGTACAGCACCATACTCAAAAAGTAAATCTAATATATGTTGTCTTACTTCCTCAACTAGTTCTTTAACTTTAGCCATTCAGTTATATCCTCCCTTGTTATTCTTAATGCTTTAGATAATCCTCTTGTCATTGGATTGTCTTCATAAATTAATTGAGCAACAGTTTTTCTGTCATCATCAGTTAACTTTCTTTTCTTGTATTGTTTTCTCATATTATACCTCCTGTTTCTAAATCAAATTCTAATTTTTCTAATAAGATTTCTTTATCATACTCATCTGAATTGTCAATAGGTTCATACTCATCTGAATAAAAATCTTTAATCTCATCTGCCATGACATCAAAGTCTTGTTTACCATGTACAATTTCAATCAGTATTTTTATTTCATCTGGTGAAAATGTATCCTTAATTTCTTTAATCGTTTTCATTTGCACTCCTATTTATTTTTGTACTAAAAATATAATCTTTATTTTTATAATCGTATATATCAAATATTATATACTTAGTACCCTTATCATCTGGTCTTAGTATTAAATCATAATCCATTAATGCATCATCAAAGTCATCATGATTTAATTGTATATGTTTTGTTTCTAATTTCATATTATCCTCCTATTAAATAATTGTGGCAACATTATGATTAGTACCTATGTTTTATTAACATACCTGTTATGCAATAATAACATACTATGTTTATTAAATGTTCTATTACAGATAACAAAAAAATTTGCTAAAGATTATATAGGAATATTTAAGGGTATTAATCATATCATTATTATTACAATGTTTAATTATCTCTATAACTTAGTCCAATACTTATTAACATTATCATTGTTATACTCAACAACTTTGTGAACATAGCCTCTCTTCATACTCTTCTTACCAAAGTCTTCAGCTTTTTTCTCTTCATCAAATAACATGTTAGTAAACATTTTATACTTAGTATCGTTCTTCTTATGTTTAAATAAAACAAAATATAATATCATGTTAACTCCTCTATTCCATCATCCATCACATCATCAAAAAAACAGTCAACCTCTTGATAATCTGCTCCTCCATCATTATGAATTTCAACTGCCTCATCAAGTGAGTTAGCCTCTATTATACACTCTTCTCTTAAATGTCTTCTTACGTCTCTCCAAAAACTATATTGTTTTTTCTTACTCATTGTAGTTCACCTCCCATTCCATCAACATAATTCTCAACATCATCTATAATTTCTGTCATTGTATAGTCTGTTAAGTCTCCACTATTTAATATAATCTCTTTACCATTTTCATCACTAAGATAAATTCTTATACTATCTAATGTCCATTTAGTTTTATCCATTATATCTCCTCTCTCATTAGTTCAAATGAAAATCTTCCAGTTTGTTTTAAGTAATCAATATCATGTTGAGTTAATGATTGTTGTTTATGTATTACTGGCAACCAAACATCCTCCTGTTGAGTAGTGTAATATAAAACTCTACCCCACTTAATATCTTTTCTTAATACCATATGTATTTTATTATGTTCACTCATTGTTCTCCTTTTGTTCTTATGTTTTTTATTTCTTGAAACTTACCATTCACTTCAAAAAATTCTGGTTTATGTCTGTTATTATTAACAATACAGCAAACATCATTTAACTTACTATATATATTATGTAAGTCTGTATATAATATTTCATCCTTGTTTAATATTCTTAACTTCTGATTATGTATCAACTCTAGTATCTTTAATAACTTTATTTCTATTTGCATTGTACCTCCCACCAGTCTGGTATGTTGTTTAGTTTATCCCACTTAGCAAAGTATCTCTTAGCACCTTTATAATAATTTCTATATGCTATTACATAGTCATCATCTTTATATTCATCTGGCATACATTGAGGGGGTGTTGTTAGTGTACCTTTTAAGTCATGCCATTGTTTATACTTACCATGTAATAGATTAGATATAAAGATTGTCTTATGTACTTTGTTATATCTATTTGTATATTCTTTTAATAAACTATCTAATAATTTAATAGTCCAAAAAAAGTTCTCACCACTTGCTCCGACCCATAATGTACTTGGATGTTTTGGATGTGCTGTTTTATACAACTCATCATTATCACCAAAGTTTTTTCTATATGCTGTTGACAACATCTGTGCTGTTTCCAATATCATTTTAACAACATGCTTATCGCAATGATACTCAGCACTTTTTTCTGGTGTCTTATCTAAGAAAAATATATTCATTTAATTTCCTCTATTTCAAATGTAAATGGTTTAGGTTTTGCATCTTCATCAATTACAATATAATTCTCATCAATTAATTTATTATCATCATCAACATAATTATCATACTTATCTATAAATTCTCCTACAGCATACTGACAATACTCTTTTATTTTATATTTTTTATCATCAATTCTTAAAGTAATTTTATTACTATCAAAATCACAATCAGTTGATGTATCATCAGTTTTAAAATGTCTTTTTAATGACATAGAAATTGCACACATTTGAGAATTGCAAGGCTCTCCAGTTTTTATATCTTCATTCGTGACTTTTATTTTCATTTAACCTCCATTAAATAAATACTATTAGTGTTGTTAATATAATTATAACTGCAAAGATATATGTTATAGCTTTAACATATCTTTGATGTATTACTTTACCTTTTATTATCATAGCTTACCTCTTATCTTCTCTATTATTATTAATGTTAATGGTGCTAATACAATCACCTTTAATTCTAATGGTATTGATAGTAGTAGTTCAATCATTCAACCTCCCAACCTAAACCAATTAAATATTCTTTAAACTCTTCTTGATTTAAATCTTTTACATTATCCTCAAACCAAGCATAAAGTACTTGATTAACAAATCTAGGGTCTTCCCAAGCACTCTCAACTTCACCTTGTATATATTCCTCTTTACTTATCATTACTAACCTCCATTTGTTTTTGTTTATTCTCTAACTCTTTAAAGAATTTTTTACATTTGTCAACATATTCTTTTGATAAGTCATGCTCTTCAAATAGTAAAAAGTTTAACAAATCATTATGCTTACTTCTTATTACTTTATTTTTTCTCATTGTTTATCCAATCATATTTTACAAGTTCATCTTGCTCTGGGTTTATAAGGTGAGAAAAATTATATACTTCTCTCACCTTGTTATACCATTTTACTTTATTATCTTCAGTTGGATTTTTATCATACAACTTTTTTAATTCATCAGCTTGTTGTGTAATAATATCCACTTGGTATAGCCTAGTCATTAGTCTAATAACACTCCATATTCTTTAGGAAAGTATTTAATAAACCAGTCCAAACCTTTACGATGACTATCCCATTGTTTAAATAGTTCACTTCCAAGTATTACATCGTATACTGCAACAGCAAACTCTGGCAACTCACAACTCTCACCTCCAAATCTATTGCTTACAGTTGTTAATGCTGTAGGTTCATCTGATAATGCTACAGCAAATGGTAGTTTATAATCTTTACCATTATATTTTATTGTTTTCATATTCCTCCCAATAGTTGTTGTTTAATATTTCATTTAACTCTTCATGAAATTTTTCAAATTGACTAGCCCATTTGTCCATAAATTTATTAGCTGAATAGTCACTAATAATTTCATCATCTGGGTTAGATGTATAAGCCAAAGCCCAACCCTTAGTTTTTTTCTCTGTAGGGTCAACAATATTAATCTCCAATTTATAACTGTCTCTCATTGCCTTACAGATTTTAGGATAGTCATGAGAGTTTTTTATAATTCTCTCATTGTTCTCATCCCATAGTGTTATGTTATAGCCTTGTCCTAAAGCCCATAAAATTAGATTGTTATCTCCTCTTTTATATTCTATAGCTTGAGCAACTTCACTTGGTCTCATCATACCTCCATTATTTATTGTTTACTTTTTTCATTTTGATAGTAAGGGTCTGTTGATACATAACCATTTTTTTCAATAGTCTCTTCAACATCTTCTCCAACTAACTCATCTTCATACCACATTGGAATTTGAGAATATAAATAATTCCAATTTGTTTTTTTATTATCCATAATACCTCCAGTTGTTATAGGATATTTCTAACCTTATCAAGTTTTTTTTCTAACTTAATAATTTTTTGTTTACTCTTTACTAACTCATCATACAATTCATTAGAGTTATTATTATTAACAACCCTTAGAAAATGTATAATATCCATATCACCATATTTTATATTGGTGTCTTTAGATTTTGAGTAATACTCTTCATCTAAAATTTCTGGTATATCACAAGGTGTTTTTCTCTCATGTACTATACTCATTATATTAATTATATCTTTCAGTTTCATTCAACCTCCATTGTTAGTTTATAATTAATCTAAAACAAACCCTGAATAGTCTGTTTTAGCTTTGCCCTTAGCTTTTAAACCCACTATAACATTTTTAGGGTCTAAAAATCTTAAGTCATGCTCATCACCATTAACTACTTTGTATCCATTGTAAGTAGTAGGTAATTGTTTTCTAAAAACTACTGCAACATTACCACCAGCTTTAAGAATATTAAATGCGTCTTCTTTATTACTTTCATTTAAACTAAATGTTAGGTGATAGTTCTTAGGATACTCACCATTAACATATTTCAAAATTCTTTTTGGAATTTTTGTATAGTCATAAAATTTTATATTAGGAAACATATTAAATATATTATGCACCTCCCATGAAATATCCGAAGTTGTATTCAACCTTGCAACTGGAATTAAATTATTTTTATTACAGTATATCTCATGGTTTTTAAGTTCTTTATATAACCTACTCAAAAACTCTTCTCTATTTTGCATATAATATCTAGTTCTATTAATTCTGCCTTTATCTTTTTGAGCCTGAAATACTGGGTTTCCTGCTGTATGAAGACAAGCTTTGGCACAACCCAAACTTGCCATTGGGCAAACTTGATACCCTGACAAATTGTAAGGTGCTAAATTTAATCTTAATATTCTATACCTCTCTAAGCCTTGCACTTTTTTATTTTTGTCTGTCTTAGGATTACCCTCTCTAAAACAAAGTTTATTTGGTTTACTATATTCTAATTGTTTTTTCATGCTACCTCCATTTGTTTTTTGATTTCAATATATTCTGCTGATACTGAATAATCAACATCAAATTTTTTAATTGTTAGTTGACCCTCATAATTTGTATTAGCAACTGTAAATCTAAAATAACTAAAATTATGTCCACTATCAACTGTCCTTAACTCATTAGCATTAAAAATAATTTCATCTTCAGTAAAATTTTCTGTTAATGCTACTTGTTTTTTAAGTACTGGACAATAAAATTTTCTAGTAATTTTAGAGCCTACTGGTACTATATATTTTATATTCATGCTACCTCCATTTGTTTTATATTATTATATTTCTTATAGTAGTTTTTAAATATTTGTAAACATTTATTTTTGCTTATCACTTTATTTAAACTACTACACATTATCGGACAACTTTCATCATGTTCACAACCATAGATTGTATGTAGTAATTCATGATAAACAACATTCCTTAGATAGTTTTCACTTTTAACTACAGCTTTTTTAGTTATCCAAATAATATTGCCATGTAATTTTGCTGTGCCAAGTACATTACAATTTTTATTTTCTCCTATTCTCACATCTATTCTAGGCAATTGAAGACCTTCATTTTTTAATTCATAGATTAAATTTATAACTTGTCTTCTTAGCTTATAGACTTCACTATCCATTTTATAGTTAGTAAAGTTTTTAAGTTTATCATTTTTTCTCATGCAACCTCCAGTTGTTATTGTTAATAATTACTTCTATATTCTTTACATTTTTCACAATGGCAATTTTCATTATACTCATAATTGCTATTATTAAAATTCATAATCTCAATAGTTCCCATTATTCCAAAATAAGCCATAAAACCTATTAAGAATATTCCAAGTATTAAACCAAATATTAATTCCATTATTCAACCTCCAGTTGTATTGTTTAAATGTAATGTTTATCTATTTTATTATTAATACAAAATTCTCTAAAATCTTGATATTTCATTCTGTATTCTTTGTCACTTCCAGTTAACTCTTCAATTCTATTGAGGTGTTTAGCTGTTGTGACTGACCAAACATTCTCACAAACATAAGTTTCAACTGGTGTTTTTACAGCTACAGTCGTATTATAACTATAAAATATTGTCTTATCCCCTTGTATTTTTTGGTATAAGCTTTTTTTGTCTATTTGCTGTCTCATATTTTCTCCTATTAGTTGTGTTTTTATTTTAAATTATTTTCTTCTAACTCTAATTTTCTAGTCATTTTTGCTGATTTAATCAAGCTTTTTAATTGGTCTTCATTAAATCTATTTAATATTGCTGAAATTAAAGCATATTGATAATCAACATTTTCAATTTCTCTATAAGCAACATCAAATTTATTTATTAATATATTTTTTTTATTATCCATTTTTTCTCCTATTGGTTGTGTTATTGGTTATCCAATTCTTTTTGTGCCTGTCTTTGCTCTTCAGCTATTTCTTTTTGCTGTTTTTTAATAATCTTATCTTCATATCTTTTAGCCTTTAATACTTGGGCTTGATATTTTCTATAAGATTTATAAGCCTGTTCATCATAATTATACATACAACCTCCAATTGTATTTGGTTTGTTTAACAGTACTAATTCAACTACTAAGAGAATTACGAATTAGCTATATATTTTTTGAGACCTACCACTATCCACAAAATAAGCTAACTGATTTTCATTAGCATTTTTTATAGATTGATAATAGGCTCTTTTAGATTTTCCACCATGAATTGAAAATCCTCTATAAGTGGAATTAGAACCTTGAAGATTGTAAACACTCTCAACCCTTGAAAGTTCTCTTAATCTTGCTCGAGTTCTTTTATCTAATTTTTTTTGTTTTTTCATTATGAAATCAATTTAGTTTATTAAAATAAATAAATCAATATTCAATTAAAAGTTGTGCTTAAATAAAGGTTGATAAATAAGAATAATAGACGATTTGGGGTGCGACAAAAATGTACAAATTAAATATTAGGTGATTTTGGGTAATTTTTAGGAATTTCAGCAAATCAAAATATAAAAAATATAAATTTAAATTGAGAGAATAAGCTAGATAAAACTTGTAAAAATAGATGAATTTCTAGGTCAAGTGATTTTAAATTGTCAATATAATAATCGACCCTGTTTAATAAATATTTTAAAATATATTGAAATAATTAGAGCCTAAAAAAATATATTAAAATATTTCTTTTAGTTTGTTATTGCTTAGATTTTGGAAGATTGTTGGAAGATTTAAATTATATCTTATAGACTTAAAAAGATATTTTTAGAGCCTGTAAACTAGTTATTAATAAATATATATAAAAATTAGATATAATTTATTGTTATTATTGGAGAATATATTTTACAACTTATGAGAGAAGAGAACAAAAGGGGTACATATGTGACATGGGGGGTGGTGGTGGTAGTATATATACTGCTTATACAAAATGCAGAGATTTAGATTGTAAACCAGAGAGACTTCGCCCTGCTTAATAGATTATGTGGATTGTTATGTGAGAGAGATTGTGTTAGATTGATGGACTGCCCCAGAGAGATATATATGTTTCACCCCCTGGAGAGTTACTAAATAGATTATACACCCACTTTGTTCATTCGTCAACACTAAAATAAAAAATATTTATGTTGTCAACTAGATGTAAACCTGGTATAATAAGCATATGAATAATTCGTTTTTACCAGATACTAAGAGAAAGCTAACAGAACAACAAGAAACATTCCTTAATGCTTTAAGTGGAGAAGCTAAAGGTAACATTGTTAAAGCTATGGAAGTAGCAGGATACTCACCAACATCTAAGTCTCACCTAGTAGATACTTTAAAAGAAGAGATAATAGAGGTCGCCAATAAAATACTAGCTACATCAGCCCCAAGAGCCTCACAGAAGCTTGTGGAGATTCTAGATAGTGATGACCCCATACCACAAGTTAGTGCTAAACTACAGGCAGCTCAGACCCTCCTAGACAGAGTAGGAATTGCCAAGAGAGATAAGCTAGATGTTACTCACACAGCTGCTGGTGGAATCTTTCTTATTCCTGAAAAGAAAGAATTAATAGATGTTAATGCTGAGGATATAGAAGATGATGAATAGAAGAAATAGCTCTACTATTCCATTTGGTTATAAACTAAGTTCTGATAATAAAACTCTTGAAGAAGTACCTACAGAGATACAAGCTTTATCTGAAGCTAAGGATGGTGTTAAGTCAGGAGCATTCTCATTAAGAGGAGCAGTAGAAATATTAGAACATAATACTGGTAGAAAATTATCAGCAATGGGTTTAAAGAAAATTATAGATAAGGATGTTAAACAAACAACACCTTCCAATGGATTACTAAGTAGAAATGACAAAGAGACAATATAACTATGGCTATGAACAGAAAGCTAAGATAGCTGCTCGTAAAGCTGTAAGAGAAAAAGAAAAAGAAATTGAGAAGCTAAGAAAGAAACTTGAGAATAAGAAATATAAACTCAAAAAGAAAACTCAAGCTATCTCGAAAGTACAACAAGCTGAAGACCCTAAGAAGAATGATAAGGCAGGTACTGTTGTTACTGAAACAGAATTAAATGCTTTACCAAATAAAGTAAAAGAATTAATAGAAGAAGAAAAAGAACGAATAGTATTTAAACCAAACGAAGGTCCACAGACAGAGTTTCTGTCAGCACCAGAACAAGATGTACTATATGGAGGTTCAGCAGGAGGTGGTAAATCTTATGCCATGCTTGTTGACCCATTACGATATATGCATGTTAAAGAGCATAGAGCTTTGTTACTTAGAAAGTCTATGCCAGAGCTTAGAGAACTAATAGATAAATCTAGAGAGTTATATCCTAAAGCTTTTACTGGAGCTAAGTTTAGAGAAGTAGAAAAGATTTGGAGATTTCCTTCAGGTGCGTCATTGGAGTTTGGTTATCTGGATAGAGATGCTGATGTTTATAGATACCAAGGTCAATCCTATACATGGATAGGTATTGATGAGCTAACTCAGTATCCAACAGAATTTCCTCTGCAATATTTGCAATCACGATTGAGAACAACTAACAATGAAATAAAATGCTACATTCGGTGTACTGCAAACCCTGGAGGAGTTGGAGGATATTGGGTTAAGAAAAGGTATCTAGACCCAAGTCCTCCTAACGAATCATTTACTGGAGAAGATAAAATAACAAGAAGATTTATTCCAGCAAGATTAGAAGATAACCCATACCTTGCAGCTGATGGTAAGTATGAGCAGATGTTACAATCATTACCTGCTGTACAAAGAAAACAATTACTAGAAGGTAACTGGGATGTTGCTGAAGGTGCAGCCTTTACAGAGTTTGATTATGAAACTCATTGCATCGACCCATTTGAAATACCTAGAACATGGGAAAGAGTAAAAGGAATTGACTATGGTTATGCAGCAGAGTCAGCAGTTATCTGGGGAGCTGTAGACCCACAAGATGAAACATTAATCATCTATAGAGAATTATATCAAAAAGGTTTAACAGGTGAAGACCTAGCTAAAAAGATTTATGAATTTGAAAAAGAAGAACGACTATCTATTCAAGGTGTATTAGACTGGGCAGCTTGGGCTAAGACTGGAACAACAGGACCAACTGTAGGTGAAGTCTTATCTAGAGCAGGACATAAACTTAGAAGAGCTGATAAGAATAGAATACAAGGTAAGATTCAAATACATGAAAGATTAAAACAAAATGATAAAGGTAGACCTAAGTTACAAATATTTAAAACTTGTCCTAACCTTATAAGAGAGATTCAATCTATTCCTCTTGACCCTAACAAGCCAGAGGATGTTGATACAAAAGCTTCAGACCATGCTTACGATGCTTTGAGATATTTAATTATGTCTAGACCTAGAGCTAGAAGTGTATGGGATGAGATGACAACAATAAAACGATGGACACCATCAGACCCAACATTCGGATATTAATATGAGAGAAAAAATAATTAAAAGTTTAATAGCACATGCTAAAGGACATATAGAAAAACATAAAACAAATGTAGAAGTACTATTACAAAAAGGTGTAGGTGTTGCAGAGCACCCAGATATTCTTGAGACAATTGAAAAAGAATTAGCTATCATTGCTGAGTATCATGACCAAATAGAGATGTTAGAGAAATATTTCGATGCCACTATATACGTTTAAGAAAAAAGATACTGATGAACAGTATAATAAGATTATGTCTTATGAAGAATTATTAGACTATTTAAAAAACAATAAGGATATTCAACAAGTATTTAAAATGAATATATTTAGATACTCTGATAACAATGGAGCAAAAGACCAGTTTACTGAATGGGCTAAAGACTCTAGTATCAATGATAATGGAGAATTTAAAACCTATGGGAAAGCAGAAAACGACTATGATAAGAAACAAAAGGACAAAGAAAAAAATACAGCTAAATAAGAAAGCTAAGACTGAGATTGAGAAATATCCACTAGTAGAAGTAAGATGGTTAGATATTTGCTCTGATAGTTCTTGGATTTCTATGAAAGATACTATGTCTATGCCTTTACCAGTATGTAATACCAAAGGACATCTATTGTCTCAAGCTAAAGGAATTACTAGGATATTTGGTGATTACTCCTCAAATGAAAAAGGAAACATAGAAGAGATAGGGAATGTTACTATCATACCTAATAGTGTTATCGTAGATATTAAGAAAATTAGTTGACAAACTAGTAATTAATGTGTATTATTATAATATCACACAAAATTAAAAGGATTTTGAATGGCTACATATGGAGACCAAGAATTAGAAACTTCTATGCCTTCTTCAGAAGAGGAAGAAAAAAATCAAGTAGATGTTTCAGCTTTAGTTGGATTAATACAATCTAAGTTTCATCAATGTGAAACTACTAGAAGAGATGATGAGTTAAGATGGTTACAAGCTTATCATAATTACAGAGGTAGATATTACAAAGATGTTAAGTTTAGAGAAAATGAAAAGTCTAGAGTATTTGTAAAAGTTACTAAGACAAAAGTTTTAGCAGCTTATGGTCAACTTATTGATGTTCTATTTGGAGCAAATAAATTTCCTTTAACAATTCAAGAAACAAGAGTACCAGAAGGAATTGCTGAGTACGCACATTTAAATCCTTTAAAACAAAAACTAGGTGATGAAAATTCTCAACCTTCTCCAAGAATAGAAGGTAACATGGATTATGTTCCTGGTGAAGAACCTGGACTAACTATGCCATCAGATATAGTTGGTTTCCCTGGTGATGGAAAAGAATTACCTAAAGGTGCAACGTTTGGTTCTCTAAGTGAAATTCAATTAGGTGAACTTGAAAAGAAATATAAGGATGCAGATTTAACAGAAGGACCTGCTCCTACACCTGACATGCCACAAATTAAACCTGCACAGATTGTGGCTAGAAGATTAGAAAAATTAATTCATGACCAACTAGAAGAATCAGATGGAAGTATTCAATTAAGGAATGCAATATTTGAATCTTGTTTGTTAGGTACAGGAATTGTCAAAGGACCTTTTACTTATAATAAAACTTTACATAAGTATTCTACTTCAGGTAATGGTAATGCTAGAGAGTATACACCTGAAATAGTAAAAGTTCCTAAAGTAGAATTTGTTAGCATATGGGATTTCTATCCAGACCCTAATGCTAGAACAATGGAAGAAGCAGAATTTATAATTCAAAGACATAGACTTAATAGAAGTCAGTTTTTAGATTTAGCTAACAGACCTTTCTTTAGTAGACAAGCTATATTAGATTGTATAAAGATGGGTGCAAGTTATACTAAGAAAGAATGGGAAACAGATATTGATTTAGAAAAAAGTCACTATGCTGATATTACTCATAATAGATTTGAAGTATTAGAATATTGGGGAACAATCAATGCACTAGTTGCAAGAGAAGAAGGATTAGATATTGATGAAGACATTGCTGATGATGCAGAAGTACAAGTTAATGTATGGACACACAGAGGTAAAGTAATTAGAATAGTAGAAAATCCTTTTAAACCTTTTAGAGTTCCTTATCAATCTTTTGTATATGAAAAGAATCCATATACATTTTTTGGAATAGGTGTTCCAGAAAATATGGATGATGCTCAACAAATTATGAATGGTCATGCAAGAATGGCTATTGATAACTTAGCATTAGCAGGTAACTTAGTATTTGATGTAGATGAATCAGCTTTATCATCTAATCAAACTATGGAAATACATCCAGGTAAAATCTTTAAAAGACAATCAGGTGTACCTGGTCAATCTATTTATGGATTAAAGTTTCCTAATACTGCAGTTGAGAATATGCAAATGTTTGACAAGTTTAGACAACTTGCAGATGAATCTACAGGATTACCTTCGTACTCACATGGACAAACTGGTGTTCAAAGTATGACAAGAACAGCATCAGGTATGTCAATGCTTATGGGTGCAGCATCATTAAATATTAAAACAGTTATTAAAAATATTGATGACCAATTAATTAAACCTTTAGGAGAAGCAATGTTCCAATGGAATATGCAATTCTATGAAGGTGACTTACCTATAAGAGGCGACTTAGAAATAAAAGCAACTGGTTCATCTAGTTTAATGAAGAAAGAAGTTAGAAGTCAAAGACTAACTATGTTCTTACAAACTGTACAGAATCCAGCAATTGCTCCTTTTGTAAGAATGTCAGAGGTGATTAAAGAGTTAGCACACTCTCTTGATTTAGACCCTGAAGAAATTATGAATACAAAAGATGAAGCAGAAATCTACGCAAAAATAATAGGACAACAAAATGTTAACAAAGGAACTAGCAATCAAGCTGATGGCTCTGGTGAACTCGGAGCAATGGCAGGGTATGGTGGAGTACCTGAACAAACTCCAGGAGCAAACAACCCAGGAAATGGCGAAGGCTCAATCGGACCTGGTAATACACCAATGCCAGGGGAGATGGAATTTACTGGACAAATTGAAGAACCTCCAGTTTCAGGTTAGAGATATATCTAAATAGTAGTTGACTAATAACTATTCGATTGCTATAATATTATTAATTGGAGAAGTATAATGAAAAAGAACAAACCTATAAACATGGCTACAGGTGGGCTTATGTCTCAACCACCTTATATAGCAAAGAATGACCCTAATCAAGATTCAGGTATTACACCTTATGATGTAAATACACCTCAGTCTGCTAGACAAGGTATGCCTTCTAGATTATTATCTCCAACAAGAACAAGATTTAAAGATGGTGGTGAATCATTTCCAGATTTAAGTGGAGATGGTACAGTCACACAAAAAGATATTTTAATAGGTAAAGGTGTAATTAAAAAAGCTAAAGGTGGATTAATGAAAAGAATGAAATTTGGTAGTGGAGAATTATCTACAAAAGAAATTATTGAAATGAAAAAAATGGAACAACTTGAAGCTATGCAAGATTCAGGATTACCTTTAACTGAACAACAAGAAAAAGAATTAGAAGAATACAAAGCAGCTAAATCTGTTAAAGCTCAAATGGCATTAGGTGGTGCAGTTGGAATTGAAAAAGGAAAATATGACCAACGACCAGACTATTTAGCTTTTGCAGAAGGTGACGTTGTTGATGAAGAAGATATGAATGAAGCTGAAACAGATATGGAAATGATGGCAGAAGAAGACCAAGGTTTATTAGAACCAATGGGAATGAATGAAGAACCTATGGAAGAAGATATGGAAGATGAAGACATGGGTGATATGGATGCTATTATAGATACATCAGCTTTATCAGAAGAAGAAGAAAAAATTTTAGATGATGCAGTAGAAATGCATCCAGAACTAGAAGCAATTATTCCAAAGATAGTTGCAACAGAATTTACAGACGATGGAGAAGTAGAAGGACCAGGAACAGGAACTTCAGACTCTATCCCAGCATTATTATCTGATGGTGAATTTGTATTTACAGCAAAAGCAGTTAAGCATCTTGGTGTAGACAAATTAAGAAAGATGATGAAACAAGCTGAACAAGCTTATGATGCTGGAGTTCAATCTCAAGCTGAACAGCAAGAGATAGTATAAAAGAATTTATAGAGAAAGGTAACTCTATGAATAGACAAGCTACCTTATAATATATTTTTATTATAAGCCCTTGTAGTTTTGTTTCTAAACCCAAACACCTACCTTAGCTACCTTCAAGTTAAGAAGCCCTAAAGGAGGACTATATGAGTGAAGAAAACAAAGAAGGACTAAAAAAAGTCGCAGCAAACCCTTACAACATGAAGAAAGCTTGGCATAATGATAATTCAATGCCAAAGCCACTACAGAGTGCTGATAGTGGTTTGTATGTGCCAAACCCTGAAAGTAACAGAGATGAATTAACTGCTACTGCTGATAACAGCAACCCAGAAGATTCTACCGAAGATACTTCAGCCACTATGGATAAGGTTCAAGATTCTGCATTAAACGTAGACTCTAATCCTTATACAAAAGTTGATTACAAAAAGAGGTATGATGACCTCAAACGATACTATGACAGAAAACTAGGTGAATGGAATAGTAAGGAGAATGACCTTAAAACACAATTAAGAGACAATGCTCCTAAATATACACCACCTAAATCAGCTGAAGAGCTAGAAGCTTTTAAGAATGATTACCCTGACATATATGGTGTTGTGGAAACTGTATCTCACTTGCAATCTCAAAACGAAGTTAAGAGTATGCAAGAAGAACTTGAAGAGTTAAAGAAAGCTAATAAAACTTTACAACAACGTGAAGCTGAATTAGAACTTTCTAAATATCATCCAGACTTTGAGAATATCAAGGAGTCAGATGATTTCCATCAATGGGCTGATGCTCAACCAATGGAAATTAAAAAATGGATATATGAAAATAACTCTGATGGTAAACTTGCTGCAAGAGCAATCGACTTGTATAAGAAGGACCGAGGACTTGGATTAGATAAAAAAACTACGAAGAAACAACCTAAGAACGATGGAGCTGATTTATTAGTTAAAACTAATGAGCAAGTACAAGTTCCTCAATCAAAGGAAAATTTCTTCAAACGTTCTGATATTTCTAAAATGTCAGATGCTGAGTTTATGGAATACGAAAAAGAAATTCTAAAAGCTCAGAGAGAAGGTAGAATTTTAGAATAATTTTATCTTTATTTTTTTATTAACCAACTAACAATAACAAAGGAGTATAACTATGGCTAAATTTGCTGGTGGTTCTACAACAAACTTTGGATTAGGTGTTTCAGGTCAAACTAATGGTTTTTTTATTCCTGAAATCTATTCAAAGAAAGTACAAATCGCACTTAGAAAAGCTGCAGTTGCAGAAGCAATCTGTAACACAGACTACATGGGTGAGATTTCTCAATATGGCGATACAGTAAACATAATCAAAGAACCTCAAATTGATGTAGCAGACTACACAAGAGGTTTAACTGTCGCTTCAACTAACTTAACAGACCAAGAACTTGTTCTTACAATTGACCAAGCTAAGTCTTTTTCATTCAAATTGGATGACTTAGAGAAGAGATTCTCTCATGTTAATTTCCAAGCGATTGCATCAGACAATGCTGCGTACAAATTGAGAGACGCAATGGATGCTAATATCATGACTGCAATTTCTGCAGGTGCTGGTGTAACAACTGGTATGGGAACAACTTCTGTTCCGATTGATATTGGATTTGGTTCTGGTGAAGTTGACCCTCTAAACCAAATGGCTTTAGCTGCAAAAGAGTTGGATGAAAACAACGTTGCAGAAGAAGGCAGATGGTTTGTGGCAGCTCCTGAGTGGTACAATGTACTATCAGACACAGCTTCTAAATTGTTAACTGTTGACTTCAATGCAGGTCAAGGTTCAATTAGAAATGGTTTGGTAGCATCTGGATTACTTAGAGGTTTCCAAATGTACAAATCTAACAACTTACCAACTAACGACTTAACTGGTGCTTCACCAGCAGGTACTGCTACGCAGCCTGAAGCTCTATTTGGACATATCTCAGCTACTTCTGCTGCTTCAGCGATGAACAAAGTAGAAACTGTTAGAGATACATCTACGTTCAGCGATATCGTTAGAGGTCTAATGGTATGGGGTAGAAAAGTACTTAGAGATGATTCAGTAGGTAAAATTATCTACACAATCGACTAATAGTAATTACAATGGTAGGGGGTAGAAATATCCCCTACTATTCAATTTAATTAATAGGATTTAATATGCCAATGAAAAAAGCAATGCCTGGTGGCAAAGTAGTAAACAAAGGTAAATATAAACATGGTGGTAAAGTTCATGCTAATGCATCTAAAAAGAAAATGATGTATGGTGGTATGATGTCTAAAAAGAAAAAGTAATTTTATGGGAATAATGTCTTCACCTGCTTGGACTCGTAAAGAGGGTAAAGACCCTAAAGGTGGTTTGAATGCAAAGGGTAGAGCATCTTACAATAAAGGTCGTACTAAGACTGGAAAGAAAAGAAATTTAAAACCACCTGCTCCCAATCCTAAAAATAAAAAAGATGCTGGTAGAAGAAAATCTTTTTGTGCTAGAATGAGAGGCATGAAAAAAAAATTAACTTCTAAGAAAACTGCAAGAGACCCTAATTCAAGAATTAATAAATCACTAAGAGCATGGAACTGTTAAATGGCTAAAACTTATTTATCAATGACTAACGAATTGTTAGTAGAAATTAACGAACCAGAAGTAACAACTATATCAGGTGCAGTAGCAATACAAAAATTTGTAGCTAACTGTGTGAACAGAGCTTACTTTGATATAGTAGATGCACAAGATACATGGTCTTGGCTAACAACAGCTGCACCACAAAATAATTATAATGGTAATACTTACATTGAAACTGTATCAGGTACTAGATGGTATCTATTAAAAGCAGGTTCAACAAGTGTTGATACTGATTATTCTAATGTAGATTGGGATAGCTTTACATTAACAGAAGAAGGAGTAGCTGGTAAAACTACACCTTATACAATTAGAAGTTTACCATTTGCAACTTTAGAAACTTGGAAAGATTTTTATTCTCAAGGAGAATCACAAGATAAATCAGGTAATCAAACTTATGGAGTACCTGAAAGAATTATAAGAAGTGAAGATGGTAGAAGAGTTGGTTTATCTCCAATACCTAATGGTGTTTATAGAATTTATTTTAATGCATTTAATAGACCATCTGAATTAACTAATGATACTGATGTAGTATTATTTCCTGAACAATACAAACCTGTACTATTAGCTAGAGCAAGATATTTTATTTATCAATTTAAAGATAATATAGCTCAAACACAATTAGCTTTAGATGAATATAAAAAAGGTTTAAATAAAATGATTGAACAATTAAATGCTCCACAACCTAAATATGTGGAAGATGATAGAAGATTATTTATATAAAGGATTAATAGATGCCAACACAAGGAGCTTCCATTACTGTACAAGGTGGCTTGGACTTAGTTTCAAGTTCACATGCTTTATTTAGAACTCCTGGTGCTGCAACTAAGTTACAAAATTTTGAATCTGCTACAACTGGTGGCTACAGAAGAATAAGTGGTTATCAAAAATGGGGAGGTTCTAGTTCAGTAATTCCTTCAGGAGTTTCTACAGATTCTATTCATGGTATAATACATTACAATGATGGAGTACTAGTAGCTCAAGGTGATAATTTATATTATAGTAATGATGGTACATCTTACTTACAAGTTAATAAAGATACCTTTACAGCTATTTCAGGAACAGTAAGTATTAATGCTGGTTCTCCTACAGTCTTAGGAGCAGGAACTACATTTACAACTGACCTTCATGAAGGTGATATACTTAAAATAGATGGTAACTATTATCATTTAATATCTATTAATAGTGATACTAATTTAACTATTGATATAAATGCACCTGCAACTAAAAATGGTTTAACACTTTATCATGGTGGTTTAGATGCATCTCAATTACCTTCAGCCACAACAATAGCTAGAACAAATCAATCTAATGTTCAATTTGTTAATTTTGAATCTGAAGGTGAGAATGGAACAATATACATTGTCGATGGACAAAATAAAGTTGCTGAATTTCAATATGATTTTGATGGTTATCATTTTGTAGAATTAGATAGGTCAGCTCCAACAGGATGTAAATTTATTGAAAAGTTTGCAGAAAGAATAATTGTTGCTGGTAGTGATGATGACCCTAGTACAATACATTATAGTACTAGATTAAAACCTTGGGATTTTGAACAAGCTTCTGCTGGTTCTATTGATATTGGTGATGTAATTACTGGTATTAAAGTATTTAGAAACTCATTAATTATATTTTGTAAGAATAGTATTTATGAGTTGACAAACCTTGATTCTACACCTATAATTAAATCAGTAACTAAAAATATAGGTTGTGTAAATGGCAACTCAATTCAGGAGATAGGTGGAGATTTAATCTTTCTAGCACCTGATGGATTAAGAACAGTTGCTGGTACAGCTAGAATTGATGACGTAGAATTAAGTTCTATCTCTAGAAAAATATTACCACTTATTAATGATATATTAAATAACATTGGTAATTATACTTTATCAAGTATTGTTATTAGAGAACGAAGTCAATATAGATTATTTTATTATCAATCTGGTCAAGCTAACTCAGGACAAAAAGGAATTATCGGAACATTTAAATATAGTTCAGAAGGTGTTCCTGCTTTTGAATGGAGTGAAACAAAAGGTTTACCTGTAAAATTTTGTACATCCGATTTAAATAATTCAGGTACAGAAGTTATTTATCATGCTGATGAATCTGGTTATATCTTTCAACATGATACTGGTAATAGTTTTGATGGTACAAATGTTGTAGCAGAATTTCAAACACCAGACATGGACTATGGTGATAATGGTTTAAGAAAAAGTTTATACAAAGTAAAAGCTAATATTGAACCTGAAGGTGTTCAAAATGATTTGTTATTAAGAATCAGATATGATTTTGATAACTCTGAAGTACCTCAACCTGGAAACTTTTCAGTAGGTAATTTAAGTTCAGCATCATTATTTGGTTCAGCAGTTTTTGGAACAGGAATATTTGGAGCATCTACTTTACCAAGTAAAAGTGTTTTAGTTACAGGAAGTGGATTCTCTAATAACTTTAAATTTTTTAGTGATGATACAAATGCTCCATACTCAGTTAATGGAATGTTTGTTTCATTTATAGCAGGAGGAAGAAGATAATATGGCAGGATATACTAGACAAAGTTCATTAAATGATGGCGATACAATATCAGCATCATTATTTAATAATGAATACAATCAATTATTAGCAGCATTTAATAATTCAACAGGACATAAACATGATGGTACTGCTGCTGAAGGACCTGTCATTGGTTTAATTGGAGATGCAGGATTAACAGCTCCATTAAATAAAGTTAGTATTGATACTACAAATGACGAAATAGAATTTCATATAGATGTTTCTGGTACATCAACTGAACAATTAAAAATAGTTGATGGTGCTATTGTTCCTATTACTGATAATGATATTGATTTAGGTACATCATCAATTGAATTTAAAGATGCATACTTTGATGGTACTGTAACTTTAGATGGTTTAGTAATTGGTTCAGCTACATCTATTACAGATATAGATACAGATTTAACTTCAGTATCTGCTAGTGATGATACATTAGCAAGTGCTAAAGCTATTAAAGCTTATGTTGATGCACAAGTAACAGCAAGTGATTTAGATTTCTCTGGTGATACTGGTGGTGCTCAATCAATTGATTTAGATTCACAAAGTTTAACTGTTGCTGGTGGAACTGGTATTGATACTACAGGTTCTGCACAAACAATGACTATTGCAATTGATTCTACAGTTGCTACATTAACAGATTCACAAACTCTTACAAACAAAACTTTAACAACTCCAGTTATTTCTTCAATCTCAAATACTGGAACTTTAACTTTACCTACATCAACTGATACATTAGTTGGTAGAGATACTACAGATACATTAACAAATAAAACTTTAACTAGTGCTGAATTAACTAGTCCAGTTTTAAATGGTTCATTATCTGGTACAGCATTCTTAGATGAAGATACAATGTCATCTGATTCTGCAACAGCAGTAGCTTCACAACAATCTATTAAAGCATATGTTGATTCTCAAATTAGTTCATCAAATGAATTAGATGAATTAACAGATGTTAGTATTACAAGTGTTGCAGATAAAAATATTTTAGTTTATGATTCAGTTTCAGGTAATTGGGAAAATCAATTAATATCAGGTGATGTATCAATTACTAATACAGGTGTTGCAACTGTTGCTAATAGTGCAATTACTTCTGCTAAGATAGCTGATGGTACAATTGTTAATGCAGATGTAAATGCTAGTGCAGCAATTGATGCTACTAAGATTCATGATGGTTCAATTTCAAATACAGAATTTGGATACTTAAATGGTGTAACAAGTAATATACAAACTCAATTAACAAGTTTAGATACTTTAAAAGCACCTTTAGCTAGTCCTACATTTACAGGAACAGTTTCAGCTCCTACTCCAACTACTGGTGATAGTTCAACTAAAGTTGCTACAACAGCTTTTGTAACTAATGCAGTTGCAGTAGAAAATGAATTATCTGAAATGAATGATGTTGATATTACTTCAGTTTCAGATGCTGACTTCTTAGTATATGATAGTACAGCAACTAAATGGGAAAACCAAGCTATCTCTGGTGCACTTACAATAAGTAATACTGGTGTAGCTACATTATCTTCTGGAATAGATGCTACTAAAATAGCAGATGGTTCAGTAGATGATACAGAATTTCAGTATTTGAATGGTGTAACTTCAGCTATTCAAACTCAAATAGACAGTAAACAAGATACTATAGATGCATCAAATAGATTAAGTGCAGACTTAATTCATGATGGTTCTGTAGATAATACTGAATTTGGTTATTTAAATGGAGTAACTTCTGCAATACAAACTCAAATAGATGGTAAAGCATCTAATGGATTTGCTGTTGCTATGGCAATTGCTTTATAATAGCTGTTGACAAAATAATATAAAAATGGTATAATTAGGATAATTCTATGGCACAAGATTTTGAAAGATTTTTACAACAAAACATATCCGACAGTTCAGGTTCACCTACTACATTAAGAAGTGATGCTGATTCTGATGATGCAATCATTGGGATTAGATGTACAAATACTTCTGGTAGTTCTGTGAATGTAACTGTGTATGTGGAAAACTCTTCTACTACTTATCATATTATTAAAGAAGCACCAATCCCAACAGGTGGTTCTTTAGAATTAATTGATGGTGGTTCTAAAGTTGTTTTACAATCTGGTGATGCAGTTAAAGCTTATGCTTCTGCAGCTTCTTCAGTTGATATTATTACAAGTGTTGTAGATACTATCTCAGCTTAATTTAAGGAAATTTTAATATGGCATATGTCGGTAAACAACCTGCTGCTACAGCTTTAACTGCTGATGATATAGCAGATGGTATTGTATCAACAGATAAACTAGCTAACGATTCAGTTACTAGTCCTAAGATTGTTGATGCTACAGTTTCTAATGCCGACTTAGCAGGTTCAATTGAAAATGCTAAACTAACTAATTCATCTATTACTATTAATGGTAGTGCAGTTTCATTAGGTGGTAGTGTTACTATTGGAGAAACAAAACCGAATATTTCAAGTATTAGTCCATCAACAATAACTAATGCTCAAACCTCAATTACAATAACTGGTTCAAACTTTGCATCAGTTCCTCAAGTAGAATTTTTAAATCCTTCAACTGGAATTTGGTATTTGGCAGACACAGTTACATTTAACAACTCAACATCATTAACAGTACAGGCAACATTAACTGTTGATGCTACATACAAAATTAGAATTGAAAATCCAGATGGTAATGCAGTTTTATCATCTACAAATATCTTAACAGTTTCAGATGCACCTACCTGGACAACTGCTGCTGGAACACTTGGAACTATTGATGGAGATTTTTCTGGTACTTTAGCAACAGTAGTTGCAACATCAGATAGTGCTGTTACATTTAGTGAAGTAGGAAGTAACTTGACAACTGCAAATGTTACTTTATCATCTGGTGGAGTTTTAAGTACAACAGATTTTGGTGGTAGCTCTACAACAGCTACAACTTATAATTTTACAATCAGAGCAACAGATGCTGAAGGTCAAACAGCAGACAGAAGTTTTAGTTTGACATCATCATTTGGTTCAACAGGAGGAGCACAGTTTAACTAATGGCTAGTACATATATTAAAAGAGTTGACACTACAGATGGAAACAGAAAAGTTTGGACTTGGAGTGCTTGGGTAAAATTAGATAATACAAATATTGCAGGTCAAAATATGTTTTCAGCAGGTGGAAACAATGTTGATGAAGGACAATTCAAATTTGCCAATAATACATTAAGTTTTTTTAATGATTATGCAACAACTGGTAGAGTATCGTCTAGTACACCATCAAGATTACTTAGAGATGTAAATGGTTGGTATCACTTTGTTTGGAGACATAAAGTAGATGAAACATCTAATGATGATAGATGGAAAATTTATATTAATGGAGAAAGATTACAACCATCAGATTATGGTAGTCCAACTATTCCTAATGAAGAAGGTGTTTATAATAGATTTACTAATAAACAAATATGGTTTGGTGCTAGAGCAAAAGCACAGTATGATAGTTCATATCAATATTTTAGTGGTTTAATGAGCCATATACATTTCTGTGATGGTTATGCTTATGATGCTACAGATTTTGGAGAATATGATGCCAATGGTGTTTGGAAAATTAAAACTTCTCCAAGTGTAAATTATGGAACTCATGGTTTTTTTATTTTAAAGGATGGTAATAGTGTTACTGACCAATCTGGTAATGGTAATGATTGTACAGTTGGTGGTGGTACATTAACTAATACTGAAGATAATCCTTCAAATGTTTTTGCTACATTTAATGCTTTAGCTTATTTTGGAAAAGGAAGTGCATTAGAAAATGGAAACACAAGAGCTTATGGAGATAGTGCTACTTCCAATAATGAATGTAGTTTTACAACTTTAACAGGTTCAAGTGGAAAATATTATGCAGAATTTAAAATTGCATTTGTAGGTGATGGTTCTTTTATAGGTATATCAGATATTGAATATACAATTTTAGAAAATAATGATGGTCAATATAGACCATTCACAATTATGGTACGAAGTAATGGAACATTAAATGTAAGAGGTTCTGGTTATGGTGCACCAACTACAACAGGCAGTTGGAGTTCTAGTTATACAACTAATGATATTTTACAAGTTGCTATGGATTTAGATAATAATTATTTTTATTTTGGTAAAAATGGTACTTGGCAAAATAGTGGAGTACCGAGTTCTGGTGCAACAGGCACAGGTGGAGTTGCTATTACTTCTGATAAAAATTATGCTTTTACATTTGGTGGATATGGTAGTTCTCCTTCAGCTTATGCAAACTTCGGCAATGGTTACTTCGGAACTACAGCATTAGCTAGTGCAGGAACTAACGCATCTGGAATAGGAATATTTGAATATGATGTACCAACAGGCTATACTGCCTTATCAACAAAAGGATTAAATTTATAATGGCTTACACTACAATTAAAAAACCTTCGGATTATTTTAATACTAAACTTTATACAGGTAATGCTTCAACACAATCAATAACAGGTGTTGGATTTCAACCTGATATGTGTTGGTTTAAAGTTAGAAACAATACTGATACTCATGCAATTTTTGATAGTGTTAGAGGAGTTCAACAAAGAATTATTCCAAATGATACTTCAGCAGAAGGAACTCAATCAAATGGTATAACTTCTTTTGATAGTGATGGATTTACAAGTGGTGGTGCAAATATAACAAATGGTTCAGGAAGAAATTACGCATCATGGAACTGGTTAGCCTCAAACACAACTGCATC
>Ga0209929_1000156_pt1 | contig 26136 bp, 28 predicted proteins | sample SalPon2_C_H2O_MG_2_FD_185731 | JGI IMG/M metagenome (GOLD analysis project Ga0209929, IMG submission 185731) | Salt pond water microbial communities from South San Francisco under conditions of wetland restoration - Salt Pond MetaG SF2_C_H2O_MG... ... | reverse complement strand
TTCTTGTACAGGTTCAACAGAAATTAAAACTGCAGCCAATCCACCTAATGCCGCATAACCCATTAGACCAAAATTGATTAACCCTGCATACCCCCATTGAATATTTGCTCCCATAGTCATTACAGCAGAAATTAAACACATATTAAAAATTGATAGAGCTACATTCCAAGATTGAAATATTCCAACTAAAATAATAAGCCCCAACATGATTGCGTAAGCTATAATTACATTTAAGTGCTTTCTCACAGTACCTTCCCTTTGAATATTCCATTAGGTCTATAAAGTAAGACAATCACCAGTATAGAAAATGAGACAGCAAATTTATAATCTGTTGATAATAACTGAACTAACGTTTCTGGCTCCATGCTTGCTGGCAAAACATACATAAAGAATTTTTTATAAGCATAAGTTAGGAATATTTCTGAAAATGCTATGACATATCCTCCTAAAAATGCTCCAAAGGGGTTTCCAATACCTCCAACAATTGCTGCAGCAAAAATTGGCAACATGTTATTAAAGTAGGTAAATGGCTTAAAACTTTTGTCCAATCCATATAAAGCTCCACCAATTGTCGCTAAAATTCCTGCAATAATCCAAGTAATCATAACTACTCTTTTAGGATCAATTCCAGACAATAAAGCTAAATCCTCATTATCAGAATAAGCACGCATGCTTTTTCCTGTCTTAGTTTTGTTTAAAAACCAAAATAAAATAGAAACCAATACAATTGTTACAAATATAGTTAATACCTGACTAGATTTAATTGCTAAACCTTCATTAAGTCCTGTCATTTCTTTAAACTCACCTGCTTTGATAATAAATTTTTCTCCATCAAAAAACCTCTGATCTGATGGACCGATTATTATTCTAACAACAGCTTGAGTTACAAACATTACACCAATACTAACCATTGCAAGTTGAACAGGAGGACTTTTGCTCACTCTATAATATCTAAAAACAAATTTATCAATTAAGAGCATATATCCAATTGTTAAAACAATTGCAAAAGGGATGGCAAGTAACGCTGTTGGTAAAACACCTAAAGAAATTCCAAGTGATTGAAAATACCAAGTAAATAATATGGTGACCATCGTACCAAAAGCCATCATGTCCCCAGTTGCAAAATTAGCAAACCTTAAAATTCCATAAATTAAAGTTACAAATATTGCACCTAGTGCTAGTTGAGAGCCATACGTAAGAGCTGGCATAAAAATATAATTTAATAATAATATAATTGCGTTTAAGAATTCCATACTATCCACCTAAAAAAGAGCTTCTTACTCTTGGGTCGTTTAATAATTCTTTTCCTGTTCCTGAATACTTATTTTCACCTGTAACTAGTACATATCCACGATCAGAAATATTAAGCGCTTGTTTAGCATTTTGCTCAACCATTAAAATTGCAACATTAGTTCTTTTTACTTTGATGATATGATCAAATAATTCATCCATTACTATTGGAGAAACACCAGCAGTGGGTTCATCTAACATTAATACAGATGGTTTTATCATTAATGCTCTTCCAAGAGCCACTTGTTGTCTTTGACCTCCAGATAATTCACCAACTAATTGGTTTCTTTTTTCTCTAAGTATTGGAAATAGTTCATAAATTTCTTCTATAATATTTTGATAATTGTCATCTCTTAAATAAGCTCCCATCTCTAAATTTTCTTCAACACTCATTCCAGAAAATACATTTTTTGTCTGTGGTACAAATGAAATACCTTCTCTCACCCTATCTTGTGGTGAAAGTTTTGAAATATCTTTGCCATCAATTATAACTGAACCAGATTTTAAATTTAAAAGACCAAGCATTGCTTTCATGGCTGTTGATTTACCAGCACCATTAGGTCCAAGAATTGAAACTATTTCGCCTCTGTTTACATTAACTGAACAAGAGTTGATGATATCAGGTCCATTACCATAACCACCTGTCATTTTTAAACCTTCAAAAAAAGCCATTAGTTCTCATCCTTTATCTTTGATCCTCTGCCTAAATAGCTTTCTATAACTTTTTCATCTTTCTTAGCTTCTTCAGCGGTCCCTTCAAATAAAACTGAACCTTCTGCCATAACAATAACAGGGTTACATAATCTACTTATAAACTCCATATCATGTTCGATCATACAGAATGTATAACCTTCTTCCTTATTTAACTTAAGAATAGCAGTTCCTAAATCTTTAAGCAGTGTTCTATTAACACCAGCACCTACTTCATCAAGTAATACTAATTTTGCATCAACCATCATGGTTCTTCCAAGTTCTAATAATTTTTTTTGGCCTCCAGATAAATTCCCAGCTAATTCATTTGATAAATGAGTCAGATTTAAAAAATCAACTACGTCTTGGGCTTTTTGTTTAACTTTAAGTTCTTCCGTTCTAACTAAACTTGGTTTTAATAAAGCAGTCATTAAATTTTCACCTGACTGATTTGCAGGAACCATCATTAAATTTTCAAGCACAGAAAGATTAGTAAACTCATGTGCTATTTGAAAAGTTCTTAAAATTCCTTTAGAAAATAATTCATATGAAGGAACGTCAGTAACATCCTCATTATTAAACAATACTTTTCCTTGTGAGGATTTTAAATTTCCAGCTATTAGATTGAACAAGGTGGTCTTGCCTGAGCCGTTAGGTCCTATAATTCCTGTAATAGATCCTTTCTTAATCTTTAATGAACAATCTGACACTGCAGCCAAACCTCCAAAATATTTAGATAGATTTTCAATTTGTAAGATGTTCTGTTCTTGATCCATGAAATTTATTTATTTAATCTTCTATGTATACTGTTGAGTGTCTTTTCTAAAGATTTATAAAAACCTGCTTTGCTTAATTCTTTAACTCCTTGTTCATTCAATCCTTTAGGTGTTTGAGACTCTTTTACTAAAAATTTTAAATCTTTTTTAGAGTTTACAACTGCATCTTCTGATAATGCTAAAAATAAAGATGTTATATATTTTTGTGCATTATTTCGTTTAACTCCTCTTTTCACTAACCAGTCTGTCATTACTCTTAGTAATTCATAAAAGGGTGCCATCATTCCAGAGGTTGACCAAAAATTGATTGAAGATTTTTCATTTTTAATTTCAACGGTTGTGCCAATTTTATTAAAAAAATCTTTAACTTTTTTATTGGGTGGACAAATGGGTACTGGTCCTTTTTTTAAAGATATAGGAGGTAATGGTATCGCTCTTATAATTTTTGCTTTAACTTTGATTGCTTTTTTAAGTTGAGCTAAAGTAATTGTTGATATGAAACTAATTACAGTTTGATTTGATCTAAACTTTAAATTTTTAATAATTTTTTCACCCACTGTTGGAGTTACTGATAAAAATATCCAATCACAAGAATTAATAATTTCCTGGTTATCTTTACTAACAGTTATCTTTTTAAACTTTTTTTTTAAAATACTAGATGTAGATTTATTTCTCTCAGAGATGATTATTTTGTTATACGAAATACTGGAACTGCAAATACCAGTGATAACGGCAGACGTAATTTTACCTGTTCCTATAAAGCCTAATTTCATAAATATAGTTACTTTATAGTGATATTAGTGAATTAATTAATAAAAAAAGAACCTCTAATTCTCAATAGTTCTCTGCTTAAATCTTTATTTTCTTTGAAAGGTTTTCTTCCGTGTAACCAAAAATAATTATTAGCCACAATGGTTGATCCAGGTACTAATTTAGTAATTACTTTATTCTTACTCTCCTCTAAAGCATCTGATAATTTTTGTAAGAAAATTCCTTGATCCATATTTTTTGGTTCAGGGAATTGATCAATATAAGAAATATTTGGCTTACCGTTATCATCTGTTGTGAAAACTGGATGTTCAACTTTATATTCTATATTTTTACTTTTAGGAGACCCCCATACAAAATTTTGTTTTCCAATGGGGTCATTGAATAAATCCTCACAATGTTCCCAGTCATCAAGATGCAACATTGCTGTTTCTCCTCCTTGGACATTTTGTTCTTCAATTTTAGTCATCAAAAGCCAATCTGTGATCTCTTTAACATATGTCCCATCCGTATGAAGATCCATATTTGTGTAAGCTTTTCTTAAGTACGAGTCACTTTTATCTTCATGCTTTACAAAAAATCTTGCATAATATTTTCCAGCCATGGCATCATAATTTGGATTACCAATTAAATAGGCAATTGCTGTTGATAGCTTTACTAAAAAGATATCATTAATTTTTGCACTTACTTTTTTTGGTCCAATTATAAAACAACCTGTTTCTCTATCTCTTACTATTGAATTAAGTAATTTGCTTAATTTATTAGAAGTTAAATCATCTAAACTTTTAGCAATAGTAAATCTGGTAAATGGTTTGTACTCTAAGGCAGTGATATCAAATTTATTGAATGGAAATATTAATTTATCTAAAATTTCATCTTCAATTCTAATGTCAATTATTCTTTTTGAATTTTGATGTTCTGTTATTGTTATTCCAGAGATATTTTCCATTAGAAATAATTACTTAGTACCGCCATCATGATAGCAGAAATAACAGTAGGATAAACAAAATTTCTTTTAGATATAAAAAATATAAATAAACAAAATAAAACAACAGTTACTCTACTTAAGTAACTAGCATCAGACAAAACACCTACCGGAAATATAATTGTTCTTGCTATTAATGCGGCTAGTGTTGAGTAGGCAAGACAATTAAACCATTTAAATAATTTTGAAGTTTCTTTTATTCCTTGTGAAGAAATTGCACCTAAAAACCTTGAAGAGAAAGTTGCAAGGGACGTGACTAAGATTGCAAGAAATACACTAGTTGACATTTAACTCTCCTATAAAATAAGCAATTGTTCCACCAACAAGTCCTCCCAATAAAATTGACCACTCTGGAGATAGAAAATAAAAAATTGGTCCTAATACCAAGCCTAAAATTACTGCAGCTGTAATTTGAATAGTTTTCATTGCCCCAACCATCATGCATAAAAAATAAATTGGGTTTAAAATTGCTAAGCCCATCATCATATTTTTATCCAAATAATCAGATGCGTAAAATCCTATAAAAGTTCCTATTACCGCTGTAGTCCAAGTAGCACAACCAATTCCAATCCAAAAATCAATTCTATGTTTTTTTTCAATACTTTTATAGTTACTCTTCATAATCAGCCATGCAGATACTGCTATAAAATGACATGAAAAGTAATATTTCCATTTTGGTTGGCTTTTGTGCATCATTAATGGAAACAAAGAAACAGCCATTGGATAAAGACGAGCATTAACAAACCAAACAGCTAAAAAAATATTTAATAATGAAGCTCCAACTAATAACGACTCTGCCATAACTAGTGATCCAGGCAAAGCATAAGTAAGCATCGTTGAAAAAATACTTTCTTGAATATTAAATCCTAAATTTTTAAGAAGTGCCCCAATTGCTATAAAACAACATCCAAGTGCAAGGGCTGGGCTATCTGGAGCTAAAATAGATTTGAAACCTTTAAAGAAAAATTCTTTATTAATCATTAACCGCCAAGGAATAATCTACCAACATCAGGATTTTTTAATAAATCATCCCCTTTGCCAGCAATAGCAGTTTGTCCTGATACTAAAACATAACCAATATCTGCAAACTCTAATCCTTTTTTTGCATTTTGTTCCACTAGGATAATAGTTTTCTTTTCAGTTTGTTGAAGGTCTCTTAATATTTCAAAAACCATATCTATATATCTTGGCTCTAATCCAATTGAAGGTTCATCAACAAGTAATACAGAAGGTTTCATAACTAGTGCTCTAGAAATTTCTAATAGTCTTCTTTCACCACCAGATAAAACTTTTGCTGGTTGATTTCTTCTATTTCTTAATCTTTCATATTTTTCAAAAATTCTTTCTGCTTCTTGATAAGACTCGTCCGTATTTTCTTTAGCATAACCACCCATTAGTAAATTTTCTTCAACCGTCATATCTGGAAAGACTGAGTTATCTTGTAGGATATATGCTATTCCACATGACCTAAGTTTTTCAGCTGGGGTTAAGTGAGTAATTTCTTTACCATCAATTTCTATTTGTCCTGAAAAAATGTTTGTAAATCCATAAATAGAATGAAGGATCGTAGATTTACCTGCTCCATTTGGACCAATTAAACATAGTGATTGAGCTTTACTTACACACAAATCAAAATCATGTAGAATTTCCATCTTACCATAGCCAGCAGATAATTTTTTTATCGTTACATGGTTATTGTCTGGAGATAGTTTTTTTAATTCTTCTGGTCCTGGTGCTTTTCCTAATACATCATATTGATTTGACATTATTGTGCTCCCAAGTAAGCGTCTAGCACACGCTTATCATTTTTAATTTCATCTGGAGTTCCGTTTGCCAACATTTGACCATGTGCTAAACAAAAAACTCTTTGTGCTAAATTCATAATTACTTTCATATTGTGCTCTATAACTAACAGGGTAATCCCATAATCTTTATTAACACTAATTAAACGATCTATAATTCCATTAATTAATGTTGGATTAATTCCAGCTGTTGGCTCATCCAACAAGAGCATTTTAGGCTCATTCATTAAGGCCATTGCTAGTTCTAATAATTTTTGCTGACCAAAAGAAAGATCTCCTGCTCTAAGTTTTCTTTTTTGATGAAGTCCTACAAACTTTAATAATGTTTCTGCTTTATCAGTTAAATCTGAGGGTATTTTTTGGAAAACTGTTAAAATCCCATCGTTTTCAGGTTTGTGGCTGATTAGCATATTTTGAATACAGTTTAATTTTCCATAAATTCGAGTTTGCTGAAAAGTTCTAAGTAATCCAAGTTTAGCAATAACGGGTACTGGTAACTCAGATACCTCTCTATCGTTAAATTTAATTGATCCACCATCAATTGGATAAGTTCCAACTATTGAGTTAAATAAAGTAGTTTTTCCAGAACCATTTGGACCAATCAGTCCTACAATTGAACCTTGTTCAACTGACATAGAGATATCTACGTTGGCTTTAACACCGCCAAAAGATTTACTTACATTTGATATATCTAATATGGCCATTATTTTAATTCTACCTGTGCCTTTCGGTCAGCTTCATCAATTACTTCTCCAAATCTTTCAGGATATTTTTCTCTTAACCATCCCATTAATCCTTCAGGAAAATAAACAACGATTACAATAATTAAAACTCCAAGAGCTACATACTGCCAGCCTAAGAAGTAAGTCCAAAAACCTTCTTTAAATAAATGAAATAGAACAGCACCAACTAGTGGTCCCCATAAAGTTCCTTTACCACCAAGAATTGCCATTAACACCATGAACACTCCAAATGTAGGTCCTGCAAATGCAATTTCTGTAGGTTCAATATAACCATTGATGTGACCCATTAGTCCTCCTGCAATTCCAACAAAGAAAGCTGATACCATCCAACCTATAATTTTATATCTCATAGTATGAATACCCATTGCTTCAGCTTTATCTTCATTGTCTCTAATTGCGTTTAAAACCAATCCAAATCTTGTGCTGTAGGCCCACTTTAAGGTAATAAAAGTTACAACTGCTAAACCAAAACTTAAATAGTACATGAACTGTGATGATGATGCATTCGTTCCAAAACCTTTTGGCCAAACTGGAACTGTCATACCCTGTCCTGCTCCAATAATTTCAATTCCACCAGCAATTTCACCAGCAGCTATTCCTAAAGCTAATGTACAAATTGCAAAGTAGTGTCCTCTTAAACCTAAAATTCCATAACCAATTACTCCAGCAATTATTGTTGGAATAATTCCAGCTAACAATATTCCAACTCCGAACCCTTGAAAAAATTGTGGGATAGTGTGAACAAAAGTTTTTTCTCCCCCTGCATCTGTCCACTCAGCTAGTGAAAAGAACATTGCTATCTGAGTGCTTGATGCAACATACATTCCAACACCAAAGAATAAAATGTTTCCAAATGTGTTGTAACCCATTTGTCCCCCTTGAACATCCCAAGTCATCGCAAGTACAATTAAAATATAAAGAAACGACATCTGAAGTTTATAAGCTGGGAATATGAATGCTCCAGCCAAACCAAGAATTATTAAACCTGAATATAGAAATGTATTTTTACTCATTATTTCAGATATTCTCTTTTTCTTGATAGTTTAAATCTTCTATAAACAAGGATTAATACGAGTAACGAGAATACAGCTGCTATTCTAAATTCTGTTCCAAGTAGATAATCTGCCCATTCCTCAAATATTCCAAGGCCCATACCAGATATTGCAACAGCTGGTAAATTTCCAAGTCCTGCAATAATTACAATCATGAAAGATCTAACTGTGTAAGGTAGTCCTGTGTAAGGGTGCAAAGTGAATGTAATTGCAATACATGCTCCTGCTATTCCACATAGTGCTGCATTTATTCCAAATGTTGCTGCATAAACTTTTTCAGTATCAACACCTAAAATTTTAGCTGCTCTTGCATTTTGAGCTGTAGCTCTAATAGCTCTGCCTAATTTTGATTTTCTCATGTATATGACAAGAATAATTGCAGATATTACACACACTGCTCCTGAAAATATCTTAGCATTAGGTAGTGTCACCGTATTGTCAAATAATAGCGTTGTTCCAAAGTTTGATTGAGCAACAACTACATCAGCACCAAATGCAAAGTTCATTAATTGTTGTGCTAAAATACTAATTCCAAAAGTTGCAAGAATTGATGTGAATAAATCTTTATCTACCACTTTATTAATAACAAGCTTGTACATTCCCCAACCAACAAAATACATAATGATTGGCGACACAATTACTCCAAAGGCTGGGTGAATTCCTGATAAATACATGAAGTAAGCGATGTATCCACCCATAATTACTAATTCTCCTTGAGCAATGTTTATTATATTCATTACTCCCCACTGCAGAGCCATTCCATAAGCAATTAATGCAAATAAAATACCAAGAAGTATTCCATCCATTGAGGCTTGGACCATTAACATAGGTGCTTGAAAAATTAGAAAATCCATAAATTCTTTAAATGTTTATAAAAAAATGCCCCCTATTTCTAGGGAGCATTTTACATATTAGGTATTATCTTTTTGACCAAGATGGAATTGGGTGTACCAACTCAGCTGATGCCCATTTTGTAGGAGCAACAACTTTGTTTTCACACTTACTACCATCATCGTTACATGATACTTGGAAAAGTACCATTGGTTTAGATACGTTTTGACCACCTTCAGCAAATTTTATGTTTCCATAAAAAGTTTGCATGTCAGTTGCAGCTAAAGCATCTCTAACTTTTTTAGTATCAAATGATTGTGCTCTTTCGAACGCATCTTTAAAAACTAATAAAGCAGCAGATGATTCTGCAGCTTGGTATGGCGGTGCATAACCAAATGCTTTTGTAAAATCTGCATCATAGGTAGTTCCATCTTTAAAGAAGTTATCTGTGTAAGATAGAGACTTGTGCCATTGTGATGCACAAAGTGCGTACTCAGAAGCTTTTCCATGTTGTTTAGAAAGAGCAGCCGCATCACAGTGAGTCATTGCTAACATTTTAACGTCAACTTTCATCTCTGAGATTTGTCTAACAGCTGTCAAAGCACCTTTAGTATGACCTGAAACTACAAGAACGTCTGGATTAGTAGCTTTTACCTTAGATAAAGTAGCAGCCATATCGTTAAGCTCTTTTGGTAACTTGTCATCTATAATGATTTTAGAACCTGTTCTTTTAGCAGCATCAAGAATACCTAATCTCACATCTTGAGAGAAAGCGTCTTGTTCAAATGCCATTGCAATCTTAACTGGTTTTCCACCATTTTTTTCAACTGCAAGATCAATTGCTACATCAAGATATAAGTTCGCTGGAGCTAGTACTGCAAATAAATATTTATAACCCTTAGTGAATAACGATCTAGACGCACCGTTTGCTTCAACCATAGGAACTTGATATTTTTCAGTTACAGGAGCCATAGCTTTAGTCAAACCTGAGCTATAAGGTCCAAGCATATATTGAACACCATCTTGTTGAATTAATCTTTCTGCAAGTTGTGCTGCTCTTCCAGAGTTTGATTCATCATCGTAATACACGATTTCAAACTTGTAAGTTTTTCCACCAACCTTAATACCACCCATGTCATTTATTCTGTCAACTGCTAAGTTATAGCCGTTTTGAGTATGAACACCATTTGATGAGTATTTTCCAGTCAATGAAATAGCTGCACCTAAAATAATTTTATCCCCAACAACCTTCGCGAAAGATATTGTTGAAGCTGAAATTAAAAGAGCAATTGCAGAAACTAAAGTAATAATTATATTTCTGATTTTCATTTTTATTTCCCTCTATTAGTTTTTAAATTTAAATAAATATTTAACCCTTAAATGTAATTACACGCAAGTCCTTAAGACAAAAGTGTGACCTAATAGTTTTGAATAAATGCTATGATTAAAGCGATTAATATCAATACACACGCTGAAATTGTATTAATAACTTTTGGGTTTGCTTTTATCCAAACAATTAATTTTCTAGCAAGAACAGCATAAGCAATTAAAGATAAAAAATCTAAAACTGCATATGTTGTAATTAAAATTAAAAATTGGACAATATAATTTGAATTAAAATCTATAAACTGTGGAAATATTAAAGGAAAAAACATCCAAGCTTTTGGACTTGTTCCTGCAACTAAAAAACCATCTTTAAAAAAAGAAAAAAAGCTTTTTGACGAAATATTATTTGAATTTATATCTTTTGGTCTTGAATTATAAATATCATAAGCGAGATAAAGTAAGTAAGCTATACCAATCCACTTAAAAGTATTTAGAAAGTTTGGATTATCAACAAAAAAAGATCCTAAAACAAAAATTACTAATGTTGCTTGAATAATATTTGCTGTAACATCTCCAAGAGCTGTCCAGATACATTTTTGAACTCCATAATTCATGGAATATGAAATGATTACAATTCTAGGTGTACCAGGAGTGATAAATAAAAATAAAATAATCTGTAAAAAAAGAAAATAATTTAAGGGAAGCATTTTGTTGTTTGGATAGTCCAAAAAAACCGGGAGCTAAAGATGGCTAAGATGGACTATCTAAGTTTGAAGATACCATGACCTTAAATAAAATGCATTAATCAATTTTTTTAAATATAATGAAAATAAAGGATTTATGAAAAAAAAAGGTCACACCCCTATAACTAGAGTTAAAAATCCAGAACCCCATATATCAGATCCTGACTGGATCATCTGGGCTGCTTGGGCTGACCGGATTACCTTTGAAGAAATAGAGCAAAAAACTGGAAAGACAGAAGGTGAAGTAATCAAGATTATGAGGCGTTCTATAAAGCCTGTTTCTTTTAGATTGTGGAGAAAAAGAGTTAATCAAAAAAGTATTAAACATAGAAAAAAATTTGAATACTCTAGAAAAGAAATTACTAGTAAAATTAAAAAGAATGATTATTTATAAGATATGAAAAATGTAACTATTTATACAGGTCCACTTTGTAATTTTTGTGATGCAGCAAAAAGATTATTAGCTAGAAACAACGTTGAATATAAAGAAATTAATATTGCAACAGTAGATGGAGCAATGGATGAAATGATTACTAAAGCTAATGGAAAAAGAACTATTCCACAAATCTTTTTTGATGATAATCATATTGGTGGTTACGATGATGTTAGAGCTCTTGAAAAAGAAAATAAATTACTAGAACTTTTAAAATAAACTAGTTTTTAGGTTTAAAAGTCAGACAAACACCATTATTACAATATCTTTTACCAGTTGGTTTAGGTCCATCTTCAAAGATATGACCATGATGTCCACCACATTTTTTGCAATGATATTCTACCCGCTCATAACCTAATAGAGTATCTGTTTTAGTTTCAAATGCATCCGGTAACGATTGATAAAATGAAGGCCAACCTGAACCACTTTCATATTTGGCATTTGAGTCAAATAATTTTTCACCACAATTAGCACAATGATAGCTTCCTTCTCTCTTCTCGTGATTTAATTCACTTGTACCAGGCGCTTCTGTACCATCTTCAAATAGAACTAATTTTTGTTCAGCTGTAAGGTCTTTGTTAATTTTTTTTGTCATGGTTTATTCTAATACTCTTAAGGGTTTACCTGCAACACATGCCTCTAATCCTTCAATCATCTGTGTATAAAATATACTATAATTTTCTGCTGTTACATAGCCAACATGTGGCATCAACAATGCATTTGGTAAAAATCTTAATTTATTTCCTTCTGGTAGAGGTTCTTTTTCATAAACATCAAGTCCTGCTCCAGCAATAACATTGGTTGATAATGCTATAATTAAATCATCTTCATTAATAATTGATCCTCTAGATGTATTAATTAAAAAAGCAGTTTTTTTCATTGAGTCTAATTCTTTTAGTTTTATTAACTCTTTATATCTTTCTCCACCTTGAACATGAATTGATAAAAAATCAGAATTTTGAAATAGATCTTCTTTACTGCATGGAAGGACACCAAGTTCTTTACAGGTATCCAAGTTTAAATTTTCACTCCAAGCCATAACTTCCATGCCAAAAGCTTTAGCAATTTTAGCAACTTGTGAACCAACTCTTCCAAGTCCAACTAACCCCAAAATCTTTCCTTTAAGCTCAAACCCAATAGTGGTTTGCCAGTAACCTTGGTACATGTTGTCAATTTCTTCTTTAAAATTTCTAGCTAACCCTAAGATTAAACCCCAGGTTAATTCTGTTGTGCCTGCAAAATCAATGTCAGTACCACACACAGTAATTTTTCTCTTTTTAGCAGCAGCTAAGTCTATTGCTTTATTTCTTGAACCACTGGTAATGATATATTTAAGGTCATTTAAATTATCGATTAAATTTTTAGTAATAGGAGTTCGCTCTCTCATTATCAATAATGCTTCAAAGTCTGATAATTGCTCTATGGCATCTGCTTCATCTTCAAAGGGTTCACTGAATATTTTAAATTCATATTTGCCAGATAATTTTTTTAAATCAACAAATTCGTGAGACACGTTTTGGTAATCATCTAAGATAGCAACTTTAAGCATTTTTAATCTTTCTGTTTGATAAAAGAATTCCTGTTAAAATAAATATTGCGCCCAACATATGATAAAACATAAATTTTTCATTAAAAATAATCATTGCCATAATTGCACTTAAAATAGGCATCATATGTAAAAAAACACCTGCTCTGTTAGCACCAATTAAAGCAACTCCCTTTATCCAAAAAATAAAAGAAGCAAGACCTGGAAATAGAACTACATAAAATAAAATCATGTAAAAGTTTTGATTTAAAACAATTCTAAAGCCCATTTGATACTCTATAAAGTAAATTGGTATTAAAAAAATAAAGCCAAATGAAATTACTACTTCTAGTAAACCTAGTTGAGATAGTTCGTGTTTTTTTTTCTTTAAAAGAGCTGAATAAGTAGCCCAAGAAAGCATTCCAAAAACCATCGTGATGTCACCCTTGTTAAAGTCTAAATTCATTAATATTCCAAGATTTGCTTTGGTTATAATTAAAACAACTCCAATAAAAGAACATGTAACGCCCATTATTTGAAAAGTATTAGTTTTTTCAATTTTTAAAATTGAAGAAATGAAAATGATCATCACTGGTATTGTTGATATCATCAACACTCCACTGATTACTTGCGTAAAGTTTAAAGAATAATAGACAATTGAATTAAAGATGGTGACGCTCGTTATTCCAAGAATTGTGTAATATTTATAATTTTCTAAAATATAACTTCTTTTGTTAAATAGTTCTTGAATTGTAAAGGGAGCTAAAATCAACCAAGCAAAAAGCCATCTATAAAAATTTAATGAAAATGGGGGTACTTGATATTGACTAGCAAATTTTCCAACTAAAAAATTTCCTGACCAAAATAAAGCTGCTAAAAATAAAAAAATATAAGCAATATTATTTTTATTTATCACTTAGTTAAACCTAAGAGAGCTATATGGCTTTAAATCTAAGTTTGTATTTTCTTCAGCAATCATTCCAGAGATTATTTTCCCTGAAATAGGTCCTAATGTCCATCCTAAATGATGATGACCAAAGCAATAAAAAACATTTTTATATTTTTTTGAAGGTCCTATTACAGGCAAGTAGTCTGGTAATGTAGGTCTAAAACCAAGCCACTCATCTTCATGTTCGGGTAAATCACCCATCATGTATTTTGCATTATTAATTAAATTTTTAACTCTTGATTTTGATAATGGGTTGTCTAATCCACCAAATTCAACCGTACCTACAACTCTAAGTCCCTGTTCCATGGGTGTAATACCAAATCCTCTATTTTGGAAAATTACGGGTCTACTTAAAAGATGATCGCAATTTTTAAAATGCACATGATACCCTCTTTCAGTATCTAGAGGTATTTTTTCATCTAAATTATCTGTTAATTTTTTTGAAAATGAACCGCAGGCAATAACAATTTTATCAAATAGAAAACTTTGCGTTTCAGCTTTTATAACTGGCTTTTCATCATTAAAATTTATGTCTTTAATATTCATTTTTAAAAACTTACCCCCCTTTTTCAAAAAAAGATCATAAAGTTTTAAAAGAATTTTCTTAGGGTTTCTCGCATGTCTGCCATATTGATAATAAACACCTCCATGATAGATAGGTTTTATATTCGGTTCTAAGTCATGAATTTCTTTTGGAGTAATTACTTGTTGATCAACCCCCAGTTCATTTCTAACTTTAATCTCTAGTTCTCTACTTTTTAAACTTTGATCGTTCCAAATATATAAAATACCTTTTTTTTCAACCAATCCTCCAAGCTCTACTTCATCAAATAATTCATCATAAGCAGGTAATGCTAAATCTAAAATTTGATGCATGTTTTTAGCAGTATGCATCATTCTTTTTGTAGTACAGTTTCTTATAAATTGTAAAAACCAAGGCATCATTTTTGGAACATAGTTCCATTTTAAAGCAAGTGGACCTGTAGAACTTAAAAGCATTGCAGGGACATCAGTTAATACATCAGGTCTATTTATAGGAACAGATGCATATGGAGAAAAGTGACCTGCATTACCGTAGGATGCAGCAGGACTTCCCGGTTCATCTCTATCAAAAATTGTTACACTAAAACCTTTTTTTTGTAAAAATAAAGCATTTGAAATACCTTGTATACCAGCACCAACAATTCCAATTTTTAAATTTTTTTCCATGACACTTTATATAATTCTTAAAATTAAATATTCTCGCGACAAATTCGACAAGTAAAACATTAAAATACTTAAGCTATTAGCTGTTTATGATTAATTTTAGCGCTCATGACAATTGCAAATCCAATCATGGTTGCAAGCATTGAAGACCCTCCATATGACATAATTGGCAGTGGAGACCCAACGATAGGCAGTAAACCTAAAACCATTGACATATTTACTGTTACATAAAAAAATATTGCAGACCCATAGCCATAGCAAAAAAGTTTAGCAAAATAACTCCTCGAGATTGCACCAATTCTTAATACTCTATAAATAATGATTATATAAATTAGTAATAAAACTAGGGAGCCTAAAAAACCATGTTCCTCAGCAAATAAAGTGAAAATGAAATCTGTATGTTTTTCCGGTAAAAATTCTAAATAACTTTGAGTGCCTTTTAAAAAACCTTTGCCAGTTAAACCTCCTGATCCAACTGCTATTTTAGATTGAATAATTTGGTAACCTGCACCTAGAGGATCCCTATCTGGATTAAGAAAAGTCAAAATTCTAAGCTTTTGATAAGGCTGTAAAAAAGCAATAGCAAAAGGCATTGAAATTAATAAAGCTATAAAAGAATAAACAAAATATTTAATATTAATTCCTGCAAGCCAAATGACAACTAATCCACTTAAAGCAATTAAAATTGAAGTTCCCAAATCAGGTTGAGTAATAACAAGCATGATTGGTAAAATTAAAATTACCAAAGCAACAAACATAACTTGAAAACTATTAACTTTATTCAATTGTATACGGTGATAATATTTAGCAAGGCATACTATTATTGCAATTTTCATTAATTCAGATGGCTGTAAATTAATAAAATATAAATTGATCCATCTTTGTGATCCTGAAGCTTTAATGCCATACAAGGAAGCCCAGACTAGAAAAAATAAAACTACAATATAAAAAAAGTAAGCAAAGTAATGCCAAAATTTAATATTAAAAAATGACATAAAAATCATCATTGTGAAAAAAATTAAAAATTTTGAAATATGACTTTTGCTATGAAATAAGATTTGCCCCCCATCGGTTGAGTACATGGACAAAGCACTAATTAACCCAAGCAATAAAATACAAATTAACAAAATGTAATCAAAATTTCTTAATTTTTGAAAAAAAGTGGGTTGTGTATTAAATGAATTGTATTGCATTTATATTTTTAAATCATTTTGTTTAGTTTGTTTCTCTCTTAGCTCATGTCTATCTATAATTAATTTAAACAGTTTTTTTGCAATCGGTGCAGCAGCTGAACTACCTGATCCACCATGCTCTATAACAATACTTAATGCGTATCTTGGATTCTTATATGGACCAAACGCTATATATAAAGCGTGATCCCTCTCATTATATGGAATTTCAGAGGTACTTAAATCAAGTTCTCTTGCAGCTTCAGTTATTCTTTTAACTTGTGATGTTCCTGTCTTTCCAGCAAATTGGTATTTGGGATCTTCGATACGTGAATTGTAAGAAGTCCCTCTGACTTCATTTGTAGATGCAAATATCGCTTCACAAACTAAGTTTATATTTTTAGAACTTTTAAATAAAGTTTCATGTTCCTTTTTATCTAAAAACCCTAAAAGTTCTTCTGTTGTATCTTTTAATCCACTGTCTTTTTTATTTAATTGTCTTCTATTTTCATTCATTATGAATCTAATTTCATCTGCAGTTTTACTATCCTCTTCTACTATTATTTTTGGATAAATCTTAAATCCTCCATTTGCAAGCTGAGCTGTCATTTGACATAATTGTAGAGGTGTTGTTTGAGTATAGCCTTGTCCAATACCTGTGATTAATGTTTCACCTATAACCCAACCTTTTCCTAAATTATTTTTTTTCCATTTGGTGTCAGGAATTAACCCTTTTTTCTCAATACTAAATGTTTCATTTAAAACTTTTTCACCAAGGCCAAATTTTATAGATGTTTCTTTTAATCGATCTACACCAAGTTTTCTCGCAATCTCATAAAAATATGTATCACAAGACTGCTTCATTGCGTCCTTTAAATCTACAATGCCATGTCCTCTTTTTTTCCAGCAATGATAAGTTTGTCCATACATTTCAATTTTTCCTGTACAGTTAACTTTGAAATTTTCATCAATAATTTTATTTTCTAGTGCTGATAAAGCTACCATTGGTTTGAATGTTGAGCCTGGTGAATACAAACCAGATAAAGTTTTATTAACTAATGGTTTTAATGGATTGTTTCTAATTAACTGCCAGTCATCTTGATTAATTCCAAAAAGAAATAAATTAGGGTCAAATGATGGTGATGACTGCATAGCAATTATATCACCCGTATAAATATCCATTACACTTATTGAGCCAGCTACACCTTTTAAAAGCTCATTACAAAACTTTTGAATTTCTGTATCTACTGTCAGTTTAATTGTTTTGCCATTTAATCCATCGGTATGATCAAGTTGGCTAATTCTTTTTCCATAGGCATTAACTTCATACCTTTGGATACCATTCGTACCAATTAATTCATCTTCAAAAGTTTTTTCTAAACCATTTTTTCCCACTTTGAGACCTGGTACATGTGTACTTCTTATAATTTCATTATTTAGAATATCTTTTTCACTCGCTTCACTAACATAGCCCAAGACATGTGTATAACTTTCACTAAAGGGATAGTTTCGTGATACAGATAGAACTGGTTTGGCTCCTACTAAATCGTGCAAGTAATAATTGACTTTTGTAAACTGCTCCCATGTTAAATTTTTAGAAATGATTATAGTTTCCCAAGGTTTTTGTTTATTTTTTTGGTCTATTATTTTTTTAAAATCATTATTACTAATATTTAAAATTTCTTTTAACCTTACCATCAAATATTTAAAATCTTCTACTTCTTCAGGAGTAACATGAAGTTGATATACTTTTAAATTACCGGCAATAACATTTTCAAAATAATCTAAAAACTCACCTCTAATTGGAGGTAATTTCCATTCACGTAATCTATTTTTGTCAGATAGAGTTAAATATTTTTTATTCTCTGTAATTTGTAATGAAAATAATCGAGCTATTATTCCAGTAAATACAATAATCTTAGCAGCACCAATAATAAACATTCTTCTATTAATGGTTTGAACTTTTTTTACACCAAAATCTTCACCCAGCATTATTATTTCTCACTACATAATTTTCAAAAAAATTAAATAAATTTGAAAATAAAAAATAAAACAAAAAAGTGAATACCATATTTATTATTTGGTCAAAATAATTTAACTCATAATTAAAAATAAATTTTAAAGATAAAAACAATAATGAATTTATAATTAAAATTGTTAAAAGAAAAAATATACCATCTTTTAGTAAACTTGGTCTTAAAGTGATATTTCTAAGATAGGATGCTGCTACACAAAGTATTAGATACATTAAGCTGCTTAATCCAATTGGAGTTCCTATCACAACATCGTTAAACAAACCTGCAATAAAAATATAAGTATATCCTAAACTTTCAGTTTTTTTTAGACTGTAGTAAAAAATTAAAATATATGAAAAATTAAATGAAAAATATTTTAAACCTGAATAATTAAAATCATAATCATTTAAAACAGATACAAAAAGTAAAATTACGGGTACTTTTAATAATATTATTCTAATAAAATTTTTATTTCTTAACCCTGTCATTTGTTCTCACTTTTTTTAAATGAAACAACTTTTACAAATTTTAATTGAGAAAAATCTGAAAAAAAATCTACTTTTTTTTCATCACTCAAGTTATTAATATTCATTCTTCCTATAGGTATTCCAGCCTTGAATAAGCTGCCTGCTCCAGAAGTGTAAATAACAGACTCATTTTTGATATCCTCATATTTTTTGCTATACTGAATTACCCCATAATCTTTACCCGTCCCTGAAAGTATAGAAATTACTGTGTTCGGTTCTACTATGACTGGAATTTTACTATTCAAATCTGAAAGTAATAATACCCTAGATGATGAATAGTTAACCTCAACAATTTTTCCAACAAGATATTCACCATCTATTACAACCATTCCAAGGTTTACTTTATGTTTACTGCCTTTGTTAATGACGATTGATCTTAAGTAAGGACTACTTTTATCACTTAAAACTTTAGCAATTATAGTGTCTGATTTAAACAAATGATCATCAACAATATTTTTTAATCTTTGGTTTTCTGAAATTATAAATTCATTTAATAAATCTTTCGCTTTTAAAATCTCTAGTTCAGACTTAATTTTTTCATTTTCCTTATAAAGTTTTTTGTGATTTTGGATTCTAAGATAACTATCTTTTAATAAATTTTCTGGCACAGAAACTATAAAAGACGATCTATAAACTACTTCCTTAATGCCTGCTTTTACATAGTTTATAATTTTAAAGTTAAAACTGCCCAAAATTAAAAAAACTATAGAAAAAAATATTAAACTTAATAATGAGAATCTTTGCTGTGTTCCTTTTTTTAAAAAAGCAGATCTTAATGCAATTACAAAATCATCTCTGCTTGGTTCCATTATTTCTAATATTCAGATAGCATAGTAGAGAATGTTTCTTCTTGCTCTAGAGCTTTTCCAGTACCAATAGCAACACATGCTAAAGGATCATCTGCTATAAAAACTGGCAATCCAGTTTCTTTTGAGAATCTTTTATCAATATTTTTTAATAAAGCTCCACCGCCTGTTAACGTTAAACCCATATCTACTAAATCAGCTGACAATTCAGGAGGGGTATTTTCCAGAGCATCTTTTATCCCATTTACCATTTCTTTTAAAATATCATTTAAAGCTTCCGCTGTATCTTCTTCAGTAATATTTACTTCTTTAGGTGTTCCTGATCTTAAATCTCTACCTTTAACAGCATAAGTATTGCTGTTCGATGGTATAGCAGTACCAATTTCTTTTTTTATTTTTTCAGCAGTACTATCTCCAATCATTAAATTATATTCTTTTCTCATATAATTAACTAATGCTGTATCCATTGCATCTCCAGCAACTCTTAAAGATCTAGAATAAACAAGACCACCTAGTGACATAACGGCTATCTCCGTAGTACCTCCACCTATATCAACAACCATTGATCCTGTTGCTTCTGAGATTGGAAGACCTGCACCAATTGCTGCAGCAATAGGTTCTTCAATTAACTGAACTCTTCTGGCCCCCGCCGCTAACGCACTATCTTGAATGGCTTTTCTTTCAACAGGTGTTGACCCTGTTGGAACGCAAATTAAAATTCTTGGGTTTGCAAAAGTTTTATTTTTGTGAACTTTTTTTATAAAATGTTTAATCATTTCCTCAGTAACTATAAAGTCTGCAATCACTCCATCTCTCAAAGGTCTAATAGCACTAATGTTGCCAGGTGTTCTTCCAAGCATCGTTTTTGCTTCGTCACCTACAGCTAATACAGTTTTTTTTCCATTATTATCAGCAATGGCTACTACAGAGGGTTCATTTAAAACTACTCCTTGCCCTTTTAAAACAACAAGTGTGTTGGCAGTTCCAAGATCAATCGCCATATCTTGACTCCAAATACTACTTAAATTTTTAAACCAATTAGCCATCTTAGTTATATACCTTTCACTTTTTGAGTTTCATGCTCCATTGGAGCAGTTTTTTTTCTTTTAATAATCATTTTATTTAAAGCACTTAAATAAGCATTAGCTGATGCTACTAATGTGTCAGTATCCGCAGCTTGTCCAACTGCAGTCTTTCCTTCTTCTTCAATTCTAACACTTACTGTAGCTTGTGCATCAGTTCCTTCAGTAACTGCATGAACTTGATACAATAACAATTTTACATCATGAGGATATAATACTTTGATGCATTTAAAAATAGCATCTACAGGTCCATCTCCTGTTTCAGATGTTTTTTTAACTTCTCCATAAACATCTAGTGTCATTTCTGCTTTTTGAGGTTCACCTGTTCCTGCAAAAACTTTCAATGATTTTAAATTAATCATATATTTATCTAAAACCAAACTATCATCAACTAGTGCTGCAATATCATCATCATAAACATGTTTTTTCTTATCAGCTAAAATCTTAAATTTTCCAAAAGCTGTTTGAATTACATCATCAGTTACATCTGCATAACCAAGATCATTTAATTTTTCTTTAAATGCATGTCGTCCTGAATGTTTTCCCATAACAAGAGATGTTTTTTTAACTCCTACACTTTCAGGCGTCATAATTTCATATGTTTCTCTATTTTTAAGCATTCCATCTTGATGAATGCCTGCTTCGTGTGCAAAAGCATTTTTTCCAACAATTGCTTTATTAAACTGAACAGGAAAGGTTGCATTTGAAACAACTTTAGAAGCTTTACTTAACAATTCAGTTTTAATTCCAGTTGAATAAGGCATTAGATCATTTCTTGTTCTTATTGCCATTACAATTTCTTCAAGTGCTGCATTACCCGCTCTCTCACCAATACCATTTATAGTGCACTCTACTTGTCTTGCTCCTGCTGCAACCCCTGCAAGTGAATTTGCAACTGCTAACCCTAAATCATTATGACAGTGAACGGATAAAATTGCTTTATCAATATTTGGAACTTTGTTTTTTAATGTTGTAATTATTTTTGTAAATTCAGCTGGAATTGTATAACCAACAGTATCTGGAATATTTATTGTTTTAGCGCCACAACTGATTGCAAGCTCAACTGACTTACACATATAATCCATATCTGTTCTTGTGCCATCCTCGCATGACCATTCAACATCATCTGTTAAATTTCTTGCATAAGTTACACTTTCTTTAATTGCATCTAAAACTTGTTCTGGTGATTTATTCAACTTGTGCTTCATGTGTAATGGACTTGTTGAAATAAAAGTATGAATTCTAAATCTAGGGGAAGCTTTTAATGCTTCATGACATACATCTATATCTTTTTTACTTGCTCTTGATAATCCACAGGGAATAGAATTTTTTAGAATTTTACTTATCGCAGTTACCGCTTCAAAGTCACCAGGGGATGCAATTGGAAAACCAGCTTCAATTACATCTATACCTAATTCATCAAAAATTCTTGCAATTTGAATTTTTTCTTCAAGACTCATTGATGCACCAGGTGACTGCTCACCATCTCGCATCGTAGTATCAAATATAAAAATTTTATCTTTGTCGCTCATAACCAATAATTTTAGAAAATCTATAATACAATCTATAATAGAGATTGCAAAATAAATGTTATATTTTGGCTATAATTTATGATCGATTGAGGTTTTTAGTAAAAATTAACTCTTATCACTATCTATTAATTTTTTCTTACCAATCCAAGGCATCATGGCTCTAAGTTCAGCACCAACCTTTTCAATTGGATGATCCGCAAGATCTTTTCTCATTTTTAAAAAGTTCTTTTGGCCGCCTTCACACTCTTTCATCCAGTCTTTTGTGAACTTACCAGATTGAATATCAGCTAGAACTTCCTTCATTCTTTTCTTGCTCTCACTATCAACAACCTTTTTACCAGATACATACTCTCCATACTCTGCTGTATTGGAAATTGAGTAATTCATATTAGCAATTCCACCTTCGTAAATTAAGTCTACTATCAACTTTACTTCATGTAGACATTCAAAGTATGCCATTTCTGGTTCATAACCAGCTTCAGTTAGGGTTTCAAAGCCATTTTTAATAAGCTCAACTAATCCACCACATAAAACTGATTGTTCACCAAATAAATCTGTTTCACACTCATCTTTAAAGGTAGTTTCAATAATACCAGATTTTCCCCCACCTATTGCTGAGGCATATGATAATGCAAGGTCTCTTGCTTTACCTGTTCCATCTTGATGAACTGCAAATAAACATGGAACTCCACCACCTCTTTCAAACTCACTTCTAACCAAGTGACCCGGTCCTTTTGGAGCAACCATAAATACATCTAAATCTTTTCTAGCATCAATCAGCTTGTAATGAATATTTAATCCATGAGCGAAAGCTAAACTTGTTCCTTGTTTGATTCTTTGCTCAATATGATTTTTATAAATTGAAGCTTGCAATTCATCAGGTGTTAAGATCATTGCAACTTCTGCCCATTCAGCAGCATCTGACATATTCATAACTCTTAATCCTTTTGACTCAGCTTTTGCTTTACTTGCTGACCCATCTCTAAGCGCTACAACAACTTCTTTGGCTCCACTATCTTTTAAATTTAGTGCATGTGCATGACCTTGGCTTCCATAACCAAAAATTGCTATTTTTTTACTTTTAATTAAATCTACATCTGCATCTTTTTCATAAAACATTTTCATTTTTTTTCTCCTATTGGTAATTAATTTAAAATTTCTGCACCTCTAGTCATTGCTACCGCTCCCGTTCTTGAGGCACTGACAAGACCAAGTGGTTTTAAATTCTTTATCATACTATCTATTTCTCTTCTTAAAGCTGTTATTTGAATTACAGCAGATTTATTTGTCTGATCTAATATAACTGGATTATACTTTTTACAAGCATTTAAAGCTTTCTTAATTTTGATAGAATTTGCAACAATTTTTAATAGTGCCATTTCTTTAAATATCACTTTTTTATCTTCTCTTTTAAAATTAACAACATTATGCACTGGAACTAATTTTTTAAGCTGCAATACAATTTGTTCTATAACTTGTGGTGTCCCTGTTGTGACAATAGTAATTCTAGAAAGATTTTTTTTATGGTCAATTTCAGCAACTGCTAAAGATTCAATATTATATCCTCTACCTGAAAATAGCCCTACCACTCTTGATAAAACACTTGCTTCGTTATCAACCCATACAACAATAATGTGTGTATCAATTTTTCCAGATTTACTCGGTGTGCTATATGCGGATTTAGATTTTACCATTTAAACTAACGCTTTTCCTTTTCCTGTAATTTTATTTGCATCCTGATCCTTTGGACCTAAAAGCATTTGGTTGTGAGGTTTTCCAGATGGGATCATTGGAAAACAATTCTCTCCTTGATCTACAAGACAGTCAAAAATAACAGGTCTATCTGTGTTAATCATTTCTTCAATTTTTTCATCCAATTCACTTGGATCTTTTGCTCTAATACCAACACATCCATAAGCTTCTGCTAATTTAACAAAATCTGGTAGAGCTTTTGAATAACTTTCAGAATAATTTTTTTCGTGTAGTAGCTCCTGCCACTGTCTAACCATTCCCATATATTGGTTATTTAAAATAAATATCTTTATTGGCAAATTATACTGAACTGCTGTTGATATCTCCTGCATATTCATAAGAATTGAGGCTTCACCTGCTATATCTACCACTAGTTTTTTTGGATGAGCTACCTGAACACCAATAGCTGCTGGTAATCCATAACCCATAGTTCCAAGACCCCCAGATGTCATCCATCTATTAGGTTTATCAAATTTATAATGCTGTGCTGCCCACATTTGATGCTGTCCGACTTCAGTTGTAATATAAGTGTCACTGTTTTTTGTTAATTCGTACAATCGTTGAACTGCATACTGAGGTTTAATAATTGTATCGCTGTTCACAAAACTTAAAGATTGTTTAGTCCGCCATTTTTCAATTTGTAACCACCAGTTTGAAATTTTTTGTTTATTAGATTTTTCTAGATTTAATTTTTTCTTTTTTAATGTTTTGGTCGTTGAACTGATTACATCCGATACATCACCAACTATTGATAAATCAACTTTAACTATCTTATTGATTGAGGATGGATCTATATCAATGTGAACCTTTTTTGATTTCGGAGAGAATTCATCTATTTTTCCTGTGATCCTATCATCAAACCTTGCACCAATATTAATTAATAAGTCACAGTCATGCATTGCATTATTAGCTTCATAAGTTCCGTGCATTCCAAGCATTCCTAAAAATTGATTATCATTTCCAGGATAAGCACCTAGGCCTTGTAAAGTTGAGGTTATAGGAAACCCTGTTAAAGAAACTAGTTCTCTTAACAATTCGCTTGCTTTGGGTCCTGAGTTAATTACTCCACCACCAGTATAAAATATTGGTTTTTTAGACTTACTCATTAAATCAATAAGTTGATCTATGTTTTTTTGATTAAATCTATTTAAATTTTTAGTAACAACTTTTTTATCTTTATTTGGTTTTGAGTATTTTGTTTTTGCAAATTGAATATCTTTTGGAATATCAACTAATACTGGTCCTGGTCTTCCTGTTGTTGCAACCTCAAAGGCTTCATGCATAATTCTTGGTAAATCATTTATATCTTTAACTAACCAGTTATGTTTTGTGCAAGGTCTTGTAATTCCTGTAGTATCACATTCTTGAAAAGCATCTGTTCCAATTAAGTGTGTGGGTACTTGTCCTGAAATACAAACTAGAGGAACTGAATCCATATATGCATCGGTTAATGCGGTTACAACATTTGTTGCACCTGGTCCTGAAGTAACCAATACAACACCTGGTTTTCCAGTTGATCTTGCATAACCTTCTGCAGCATGACCTGCTCCTTGTTCATGCCTAACTAAAATATGTTTTATAGTTGGATGATTTTTTAGTTCATCATAGATAGGAAGAACTGCTCCACCTGGATATCCAAAAATATGTTCAACTTTTTGGTCTTCAAGACACTTGAATACTATCTCTGCTCCTGAATATAATTTTGGCATCCAGGCAATCTATCGGACTTTATGTTAATTGGTCAAGTTTAAGAGAAGATTTTTTTAATTTTTTTATATAACCATCTAATTTGATTGGATCAATTTTAATCCACGATGTCATCCTAGTTCTTGCCCAAGTCGCTTGTCTTTTAGCGTATTGTCTTGTTTTAATTGATATTAACTCTTCTGCTTCATCCAAGGTAATTTCATCATTTAGATACTGTGTCAATTCGGCAATCCCAATTACCTTGTTTACACTCTGATCTTTTTTAATTTTTAGTTTAAGAAATTTTTTAACTTCAGAAATGGCTCCATTATTTAGCATGCTAGAAGTTCTTAAATTAATTTTTTCAACAAGCTTTTCTCTTTTTGTATCAATATGTAGTTTTAAAAAGTCACTATCATTAAATTCAGATTTAGTCTTAGCTAACCAA
>Ga0209929_1000151_pt1 | contig 26506 bp, 23 predicted proteins | sample SalPon2_C_H2O_MG_2_FD_185731 | JGI IMG/M metagenome (GOLD analysis project Ga0209929, IMG submission 185731) | Salt pond water microbial communities from South San Francisco under conditions of wetland restoration - Salt Pond MetaG SF2_C_H2O_MG... ... | reverse complement strand
TATCCAAAATATCGTGGATATCCCAGATGATATTAAGAACCTCTACAGAACTGTGTGGGAAATCAAGATGAAGGATGTCATTGATATGGCGGCGGATCGCGGACGCTTCATCGATCAATCCCAAAGTATGAACCTCTTCATGGAAAGTCCAACACTCTCCAAGTTGTCCTCAATGCATATGTATGCGTGGAAAAAGGGGCTCAAGACGGGGATGTACTACCTCCGATCAAAGGCCAAGGCGCGCCCGATTCAGTTCAGTCTTGAACCCGAGTGTGTGGCGTGTTCAGCTTAAAGTTTACGGATGATTGTAATACATTAATGGCGAAGTTTGTCGACGCATTAGATATTCTCGATATTGCCACGTACAATAATAGGAAGATTGTATTGTCAACGAAAGATGGAAAGCCTTTACGAATCACGACTCCACGGATGTACATGCCATTCGGTGTGTCTGGATTCACACCGGAGGTTGGTCAGACGAAGTACAATATTGACTTTTCTATGAAAGGACACGATGAAAATGACAATTACGTTAAAAAGTTTTACGATACTCTGCGCGCGATCGAAGACAAAATCATCGAGAGTGTCGCCGAGCAGAGTGAAACCATCTTTGGTAAAAATATGACCAAAGATGAACTCACACCCATGTTTAATTCGAACATCAAAGAATCACCCGATCGCGAACCAAAGTTTCGTGTGAAAGTGGACACGACGATCGACGGGGACATCAAGGCGTCTGTGTGCGATCCGGAAAAGAATGTCCTCAACGATTCCGCTGAAAATGGACTCTATGCAAGGAATACAGGTCTCGCTATCGTTGAACTCAATAGCGTGTATTTCTTGAATAGAAAGTTTGGTATCACGTGGAAATTATACAATCTCATGGTTTTTGAACCACAAAGACTTAAGGGCTTTCAATTTGTCGTTTAGGCATTCGCCGGCTTGTTGATCTTCGCGACGTTGTTCGTCGGGCGGATGTTGCTCGGGACCGTCTTCACGTTCATCGAGTTGATGGGAACGACGGGAGCATTCGCACCATTCTTAATGGCACCCGCGACCGGCTTGTAGTTCTTGTTGCCGTTCGGGCCATTGGTGAACACAGCGCCGGTGTTGGTCTTGTAAATGCGGTGCGAGTTGTTGTCGAGGTACGGCGTCGGGGCGACAGCCGGGGCGTTCTTACCCTGACGCATCTTGTCGTAGGTGTTGCGAGCCTTGGCGGCCGCGGCCATGCCAAAACTCTTCATACCCGCACCCACCTTGCGGGCTCGGTTAGCGACGATCGGTGCGACACGAGCATAAGTCGCCTTCGCGGCGTTACGCGTGCGCGCGGCAGCAGCTTTCATACGGTTGAACATTGTTATATGTTATAATAAGAAATTAATCGGCTAATAGGAGTAAATGATAAATCTTCTGGGCTTCCTTGAGTAACTTCCCCTGTATTTTAACAAAGGTGTTTGGGTTCATACCCAATTGAATCTTTGCTAAACGAACAGATTCATCCCACTTTGCGAGTGTCATTTACTGTAGATTGAGAAATTACTTTCTTTCCTTTTCCATCTTCTTGATCTTCTTTTCGTACTCCTTCGTGCCCTGCTTTGGCTGGAGCGTGAATTTGCCCTTCTTCGGCTTGAAGACCTTGACCATCGCAGCCTTACCTTCAGACTTCATGCGCGCGATGGCGGCATCGTGCGCAGCCTTGCTCTTGATTCGACCATCCTTCTTATCGAGCATGAGATCCTTCTTCATGAGACCACCTGAGGTCTTGTCAGCGGTACCGTGAAACACTTCAGCGCGAGTTCCGATCATGGGGTTATAGTATACTCTACGCTCTGAAAATTTTCTTGATGTCGAGGATTGATATTTTTTCGCATGTCCTTTTTATTGGAATTTGTGATTGAAGTCTTTCATCATTGAGTACGTGTGAACACACGAGTGACTTATGTCCTTGGAGCGCCATCATCTCTTCTTCCACACTTATGAATTCCGGGGCCTCTTTGTATATGAGTTTTTTGACGTAGACAGGTCTCGTTTGTCCCGTTCGGTGTGCACGTCCAATCGCCTGAAGTTCGGTCGCTGGATTCCACGCGGGTCCGGTGATGTACACACGGGTTGCTTCTTGAAGGTTAAGACCTTGGCCACCGGATTTGATTTGAATAATGAAGACGGCACCTGGACGAGCCTTTCGAAACTCTTCAACTTGGTGTTGACGCGCTGAGTTTGAACACGAGCCGTCTATCCTGAATGTCGCGTACCCTGTGTGTGTGAGTGTGTGTTCGATGAGATTCATTTCACCCATGAACTGACAAAATATGAGTGTCTTTTCATGTGGGTGACCCTGAATCATGCGAAAGAGTGTTTCCATTTTGTTAGATCGCCCAACCCACCGTTCGGGTTCCGTCTTGTTTTTACGCGCCATACCATCGAGATACATTTGTGGCCAAATCATACACTGACGCGCTCGTAATAAACACTCAAGAATGACCATGTTTTTTGCGTTGATATTCAAAGACGACTTGAATATGTCTTTAATTGTATCTTGTGCATCCTTAAATACAAACTCATACAGATTTCGTTCATCCGAAAACATCTCGAGCTCTACATTTTCAAACGAACACGGTGGAAGCTCTAGTTTTTTATCAATGTTTGCGAGATCTTCTTTCGTTCGTCGAAGAATGTAAATGTCTTTAATCTTGTTGGTCATGCCTTGAACGAGGGACTTCTCGATACCGAGGAACGCACACAGAGACACAAAGTCATTCATAGAATTGAATACCGGCGTACCCGTCACGATCCATTTGATATCGGTCTTAATTCTACACACACTCTTGAATAGCTTGGAATTTTTGTTCCGAATCTCATGGGCTTCATCTAATATGACGCGATCCCACGCATACATGTGTATGGGTATATTTTCGGATGTCGAGAGAAGAGAGTAGGGTGTGATCACGACATCGTGTCTAAGACTGTCGGTGAGAGACCTATTCGGTCCATCAAAGACACCCACGGAAAGTTGTGGTGCAAACTTCTGTATCTCGAGAACCCACTGTCTTATGATGGATTTGGGTACAACGATGAGCGTGCGTCTCTTCTCATTTCCCAACATCGTTGAAACGACTTGCACGGTTTTACCCAGACCCATTTCATCACATAAGAACCCACCCTTCGGGCCGTGTATTTGATTTTCCATGGACAGCATCCATAAAACACCCTCACTCTGATAGGGTGCAAATAAACGACCATTCAAACGGTTCTTTGCTTTAATGTATTGGTCTTCAATCTTCATGATTACGTGACTTTTAAAATCCATTCAGTCACTTAGGTACGTATCATTCGGATCTATTTCTATTTCGCATGGAACTTCCTTCTTCTTTCGCGGTCGTTTCACCTTTTCTTCCGGTTTGGGGAGTTCATCCAAGTGTTCTCTGAAATAGAGCACCTTGTCCCAAAACTCTCGCATGACCGGGAGGTACGTTTTGAACCATTCACGATCTCGTTTCACGTTTACGACGACAAATTCTTCCGGTCTCGGCCAGTTAAATTCAGCTGGTTTATATTGGATAAAATCAGCCTCTTCGAGATCTAAAATTTCCATACACAATTGCAATTGTGGCATGTAGTGTTCAGGAACACACGGCTCAATCGTACGAGACATCGGACACTTGATTTCGACGAGTTTTCCGGATTCAGACACACCATCCGGACTTCCGCCGAGCCATGTATGTATCGGATGTGGACACAAACCAATCTCGTGGACGACTTCCCCGTGACGCTCTTCATAGAGAATACGAGCCTCGTCTTCGTACTTTTCCCCGTGTCGCGTGGCTTCGTTTCCCATAAACTTTTCACCGACGCCACATTTCTTTAAAAGAAGACCTTGGGGTGTTTCGTACTTATTTTTCCCTATCGCAGTCGCGGCATCTGACGCTGTCAGCATATTGCCACGGAGCGCGAGCCATTCCTGACTCTTCTGCGCCGCGTATTCCCTCGCGATGAGCGCTTCGACGTTTGGGTGCATATTAATATAGTAGTGAATCTACCTTTTAAGCTGGGGAGGATAGAAAAAAGCCTTTGCGGCATTCTGCTCGGCACGTTTTTTACTCTTTGCACACCCTCGCCCCAGAAACACATTATCAACGAAGACGTCTACGGTGAAAACACCATCTATTTGTGACGTCACGCGATACTCGGGAAGTGGTAGACTGTTTGATTGTGTGTATCGCATGAGATGATCTTTGTAATTATTATCCACCATGATGGATTTCATATCGACGAGTTGTGGGTTTTCGTAGATTGAGAGGACAAATTGCTTCGCGTGTAACAAACCGAGATCCATGTAAATAGCGCCGATCAACGCTTCAAACACGTCTTCGAGAATTTTTGGATTTGTATTCCACCCATTTCGCATACCTTTTTCATCCATGAGCACGTGTTCATGGAGTCCAAGTTTATTCGCTATACCAGCGAGCGTTTCTCCGCGCACGAGTTGAGTTCGCGCTTTTGTCAAAAAGCCTTCTTGTTTCTCTTCATATCTGTCATATAAATATTTCGTTATCACAAATCCTAGGACGGAATCGCCTATGAATTCTAGAGTCTCAAAGGAACCCGTGAGTTCTTCGTATTCCTTTAGGGCTGATTTATGCGTGAAGGCTTTTTGATACAAATCCAACTTGGTTGGCTTTGTACCAATAAGTTCTTCGATCATGGACTTATTGATGTTCATGTTATTTCACACACGTGTTATTTGTTTAAGCCTTAACATAGTGCGGGCTCAAGAACTTTTGCAAGTTGAGGAACGTGACTTGGACATCACCCGGTTGTAAGAGATCGCGGAGCTTTTCATCCATGATGAGCACACGGCCATTCTCCGGGTGCTTCAAGCCGTTGTCAGTGATGTACTTCGTGATGGCCTTGGTGACTTCACTTCGAGAAATCAATTCTCCCGTCGGAAGGTTGATGAACGCACGGAGCTTGTCGCTGATGTTTTGCTTACGGTTGAAGCCATTGTTCTTCGCACGCTCGGCAGCCTTGGTTCCGTCCGGATCGTCTTGCTTGGCCTTTACCTTTCGGACGAGCTTCGTCAAGGACTTAACCTCGGCGCGGAGAGCGGTGAGTTCGGTTTGGATAGTTTCAAGAGACATCTTATATCCTTGTAAGACGTCTCATCTTTAAGTCTCATTTTCGTAACGACAATGTACTGGTTATTACCAGACCTAAAAGAACCACAAGGATTATTTTAGTATATGCTGGAATATCGACTTGAAATGGTGTGAATAAATCGTCTGTTATTTTGTACGGAGGTCTGGGACGAACACCCTTACATTGTCCAGGGCACCCACCGGAACAACACGCTGGATTACACGGAAATACGCGCTTTCCTCGACGAACACCACAGAATTGCTTTTCGTATGGATACGTCTCACTCTTCGTGGCGTAACACTTACACTCATCAATCACATCACACGTGAGCTTCTCACATTCCATTTTTATATATCGCAATATTATAATGGACGATAACATTTACTCAGAGGCCGTGATCAATCGGTTCATGTTGAAGAATATATTCTTCAATGATGCCACACTGAAGAGGTATTATGAAAACGATGACGTGGCAAATTTTAGAAAGCGTCTGCACAGACTTCATAAGAAGGAATCACTCGAAAAAATCGTGTATGCCTACGTGACTGACTCCATTCGTGACATTGTGTACAGAATGGTGGGTGAACTTTCGGATTTTTTAAAGTCGAGCGGCGATCTCGTCGTGTCCGGGGGTGAGGCGTTCAATTATTACATTGATCGTAAAGACAGAATCATCACGAGCGACATAGATACGAAGTTTGTTCCTAGATTCAAATACGATTCCAAATACTTTGGGAAACTTCAAGCCGTCAAGGTTCTTTTGTGGAATAAACTCGGTGAAATTGCATCAAAATACGATAAGGAAATTCGCTCGAGGTTTACGAGGAAAACAAAACTCGAAAAGTTTTTAGGACTCGGTTTCGCCGAAAAGGGACCGTTCGTGACTCGTAGATATATCCTGATTAAGAAGAAAAAGGCTGGTAACGGTCCCGAACCGGCAAAGATGAATGTGTTCATCGACGTCGAACTCTTTGCGCTCGATCTCAAAACGCGGTACTTTTCACCGGCAAAGGGACACATCGTCGAAAAGACTATGGGTGGTATCCTTGACATTCCTTTCATGCGTCCAGGTGAATTTGGGTTCGAGGTTGTCGAAACGAAAAAGAAGGGTGTCACGTATAGAAATAGACTCACGGGTACGATTATTCGCGATGATCGAATCTATGTCGCTGGACGACGATTTTTACTCGATGATGTGTATCTCATGCAGAAGCTCGGTCTTCGTCCAGAAAAGCGTGAAAAGGATCGTCAGCGCATGGTGAAATTGTCCAAGATTATTTCGAGTAAAGTGTCCGTGAACTCGAGTGACACGATTGAATCCATTTACCAGAAAGTCAGTAAACTTCCAATGACACCAGCGCGTCGACGAAAACTCGATGGTCGAGTGAACATGAAGGCTGCGCTGGCCGTGAATCCACGCAAATATGCGGCGCACACAACACCCCCAGACGAAGAGCGTGTGTCTCGACAATTCGTCATCGGTCTCAAGGCGTCAACGAAAAGTGTCTCGGTTCCGGGTTTCCAGAAGACGAAAGGAAATCAACGTTTCGATATTAATGATCAAATATGGCGAACGTCTAAAAATAAAAACTACGTGAAGAATGAGTACGATTTCAGACCGACGACTGGTGGTAAGGTTCCGGAAAAGTTTAATCTCATCAAGACCTTGTACGGTTACAGACCGGCACGAGACAATTGGGTTCCTAAGCAGGTACTCTTAAAGTCCGCGCAGATTCCTTTCGTTGGTTTAAAGAAATAAGTACAATGTACGGTATAATGTTATACGATACTCCTACCAAGGATGATGAAGGTTTCTACTTTGTCAAGGCGACCAAGGATGACAAGAAGAAGTGCTTTGTCCAGTTGAACAAGGTCAGAGTCTCTGGACTCACGGAAACCGAGGTCACATTCGATCTCGTGTCTGAACGAAATCTCGAACGCGTACAAGTGCTCGACGCACAAAACATTCAGGCCGCAGTCGAAAACTCTGAATCTTGGTTCGGTAAGTCTCTCAGTGAAGATACGGTTAAGTCGGCCTATACCGCGAGTGTCACAGACAATCAAGTGTCCGCAGATAAAATTGCTCCGACGAAGATCTTCACCGCGGATCAGGAGCTCGTGGACTTCAGTGCGCTCACCACCGAGAGTGACTGTTCGGTGATTCTCGAGTTTGCCGGATTGTGGTTCGCCAAGAAGGCTTTCGGTCCGGTGTGGAATGTCGTCCAGGTCAAGATGTCCCCACCTCCCATCCAGCCGGAAGAAACATATCCAGAGGAATTTGCTTTCCAAGATGAGGATGACGAATAAAAAAATTTGTATAGTGTATAATAAAAGATGGTGAAGATTCGCCCGAATCAGCTGGTCATGCTCGCGGCCGTGGCCGTCCTCGTTTATTTGTTATTCACGATGAAGTCCAGCAAGTCGAAGTACAGCATCCAAGAAACTATGTACGCGCCGAGCCTTTACGACAGCAAGGACGTCGCCCCGAGCACGTGCCAAATGAAGGCTGGTACGGGTCTCGCGTCTTCGTTGTTGCCTCGTGAAGTCGCGTCTCAGGAAGACTTCGGTGAATTCGCACCGGAAGACATCCTCAAGGGTCAAAACTTCTTGGACCCGCGCCAACAAATTGGTTTCCCGGAAACGACTGGTGGTGCTTTGCGTAACGCCAACCAACAAATCCGCGCGGACCCACCGAACCCGAAGGATGCTTTCGTTTGGAATAACTCCACGATTGCCCCCGATTTGATGCAACGTAGTTTGTGCGCTTAAAGATTTTAGAGTAATAGTATGTAAATATGTCTTCTGTGTCCAATGAACTTTCGACGAGTGTTTCAAAGCTCGTTGAACTTTCGAAACAACTCTCTGAAGCGAAAGCTGATATCAAAGTCCTCAACCAGGAAGAAAAGCGACTGAAGGAGTCGGTAAAAAAACACATGGTTGATCAGGGCATTGATACCATTAACCTCAGGAAAGGGAAGATAAGTTTGCGAAAAAGCGTCCGTAAGTCAGGCGTTAATAAGGATTCTGTAAGGGAAGGACTACTGAAATTCTTTGGTGGTGACGAGGTCAAGGTTGAGGGTGCGATCAACGCGATTCAAGACAATCTGAAAACCAAGGAATCGGTGACGATTTCGTTAACCGGTATAAAAGAGAAACCCCCCAAAGAAGATAAGTAAGACTAATGGTTTGGAGCCAATACATTGAAGATGGCAACTATGACCTCGACGTGGAGTTGAATGAACACGGCGATGTCATAGACGATGATGACACACATATGACTATTCACGATTGGGAATCCAAATATTCATATGAATTGTGGGAATTATGGGATCTCATGACTCTTTTGATTCGAGATGCATGGTTAGAACATGTACTCTTTGATCAGGGTGATTTCAGTGACTTTGTGGATTTTTGCTACAAGGAACACACTGAATCACCGATGTATCTCTATTGTCCGGTGATACCGAACATATCGTACATTTGGAAAAAACTTCAGGAATGTGTGGATGATATGAATATGAGACACATATTCATGGTCGGTGCCACACTCGATCACTTTCTCGATTTCATGGCTTCACATACATCACAAAATAATATAGGTATATACTAAATGCTTCCAGATATCGCGACTCGTAAAGTTGCAATCCCAGCCGCGCTTTTCGTCGCACTCAGTCCGGGTCTTTTGCTCACGGCGGATGGAAAGTCTGTTAAATTTACCAATGGTAAGACGAGTCAAATGGCTGTCTTCTTCCACGCGCTCGTGTTCTTCTTGGTGTATTCCATGGTTGCGCGCGTCATGGGTTTGGTCGTCACGAAGGCTGATTTGCTCGTGACCACGACCTTGTTCCTCGCCTTGAGTCCGGGTCTTCTTTTGACCCTGCCGCCGGGATCGGGTGGTGTTCTTCGTTCCGGACAAACCAGTCCGGAATCTGTCGTCGTGCACGCACTCGTGTTCGCGATTGTTTTCGCGTCTTTGCGGCGTCAATTTCCTCAATTCTATTAATAGGATATGAAGTATCTGGTTTTAGGACCCGGTGCCATGGGCATTTATGCCATGATCGGCCGTCTTAAACGAATACATAAAGATCTTCGTGATGTCCAGGAGATATCCGGTGCTTCAGCTGGATCTATCTTGGCACTATTTTTAGCTTTGGGGATGTCCGTCGATAAGATTCTCAGAATTTCTTTATCGTTCGATATCTCTGAATTTGTTAAGGTAAACATTGAACTCTTTTTTAACAAATTTGGCTTTGTTGATGTGGATCCAATTCGACAAAAACTCATCGAAATATGTGGTTGTAATCCAACATTTAAAGAACTCAAAAAGAAGATTTACGTCGCAGCCTTTTGTTTGAATTCATCGAAAACGGAATACTTTTCCGTGGATACACACCCGGACATGAAAGTCATCGATGCCGTGTGCATGAGCATCGCCATACCCTTGGTGTTCGAGTGTGGTAAATATAACGGTCGAACCTACGTCGACGGTGGTGTCGCGGAAGAAATACCATTATTTCCATTTCTCGATAAAAAACCATACGAAATCGAGTGTGTAAAAGTTCGAGTGATACCAAAATATAAAGAAGATCTCGATAACCCGAAACAGTTTCTCGAGACGATCATCACGTCGACACTGAGAAATAGGGGTAAATATACTACCAGGATAAAAACACACCAAATAGACATAGAACACTTTAATATATTCGACTTCAATATGAACTATGAAGATAAACTGCGATTATACATGATGGGTCACGATTTTTAATGTTTTTGTATACTAAAGTGTATGGATGGATGCATGTGATCCAAAACTTGATATAGAAAATCTACGCCAAATGATCAAACAGAATACCGGTAAGGATCTGAAGTTATCTCGTAAGAAGATATGTCAGGCGTATACGGATATTCAGGAAGATAATCTTCCACTCCCACCTTTGGTTCTCAGTAGGAATAGAACATTCATGGTGGATGCTAAATCACCGTTAAAGCAAAAGGATTACGATACCCTCTTTGCGAGTGATTCCAAGGTGAGTGATTTGAAACGCGTCGCGAAAAAGGCTGGCGTCGTGCTCACCGATGGTCTCACGAAATCGGAACTCGTCGACGCGACGAAACGGTACCTCGACGGTCGTAAAATTCGAGAACCCATCGTGCTCGCGAGAAAACGTCACACGTCCGTGTCAAAAGTAAACGTGAACACGAACGTGAACAACACGAACGTGAACCGAGTGAACAACGTGAACAACACGAACGTGAACCGAGTGAACAACGTGAACAACACGAACGTGAACCGAGTGAACAACGTGAACGCGAACCGTGGAAATACTTTCCCCTCGAACCGAGTGAACACGAACACGAACGTGAACGTGAACCGTGGAAATGCTCTCCCCGTGAACCGTGGAAATACTTTCCCCGTGAACCGAGTGAACACGAACCGAGTGAACCGCGGCAACGCTTTTCGCAAGAATACGACGAACGTATCTTTCCCGAAATCGGTAAACATCGCAGCTCCCGCGCGACCTGTTTCATCGGCACCGGCTCCGTCGGCCCCGTCGGCACCCGCCGAGGCTTCGACGAGAGTATCTTTTCCGACTCAAGTCAAACCGAAGCTCAACGCGTCGAAACCGTCGTTCATAAACGCCGCGAGAGCTAGGGAAACTAAAACTTTTATTCCATCGAAGACGTTCGTTCCGAATAAACCTGGGTACAATTTTACAACTGGAAAATATGGGCTCGGTATGTATAAACGAGAGGGTGTCGTCGAAGGTCCACAATTACCGAATTCATACGTTCCACCGACGCAGAATATTAACGATGGTATGACGAAGGCGCGAGCCATTCAAGAAATCAAATCACTCGGGATTAAAAGGGAGAGTAATTTCCTGGCCAATCTTAATTCTAAAAACGCAAAGTACGAGAACGTCGTCACGCGTGCGCGCGTTCAAAAGGGTAATGAAGATGAACTCATCAAGTACATTAACGCGACGAATCTCCCAAATGCGAAGAAGAGTGAATTTAAGAACAAAATCGCGATGAATTCACTGAATGCGGTCCGACGTCAAGTCGATGCGGCTCAAAACGTCCCGAACGTCCCGAAGGCCAACAACGGTCCGAAGGCCAACAACGGTCCGAACGTCCCGAAGGCCAACAACGGTCCGAACGTCCCGAAGGCCAACAACGGTCCGAACGTCCCGAAGGCCAACAACGGTCCGAAGATCCCGAAGGCACCGGCTCCACCGACGGCTAATAATCTCCGATTGGGTATGAAAAAGATGTCCATACGTTCATATTTACGTACGAAAAACGTAACACCGGAACAAGTCACTGAAATCATGAATAGCGTCACGGTGAATACGAATGTCGAAAATGTGAAACGCAAAATAAACGGTATGGCGTCAAATAAGTCGGTCAACGCGAACGTTCCCAACGCCCCGAAACCATCCGTCCCGGGCCGACCGACGCCTAATAATCTTCAAGTCGGTATCAAGAAAATGGCGATTAAGGCGTACATACGCAATAAGCGTTTAACACCGGAACAAGTCACTGAAATCATGAATGGAATCAGATCGAATACGAATGTTGATAATATGAAACGTCGAATCGATGCGATGGTTTTGAACATACAAAACAATATCAAAACACCGAACGCACCGAAAACCAACCGTACGGCGCAGTTCACGAACTATCTCAATACGGTGAATGAACTCAGTAACGAGAATAAAAAGACGCTCATCAATGACGGGTCGATCACGAATTTGAATGCTTTGCGAACGGCCACGAATAAGCTCATCGCGAACCGTAAAAATCAAAAGAAATCAGCGATGAAGTTACAAGTCACTGAATTCTTGAATACCGTGAACCTTTCCGCGAATGAAAAGAACAATCTCATGCGTCGTTACGATTCAAACGAATTGACATTCAACGGTCTTAAGAATGAAGTCAAGAAAATTGGAAACATCAAAGAGACGAATACTAAAATCAAGAATAAACAATCGCTTTTGAACTTTTTGAATACAAACACATCGCTCAATCAAGTCACTAAGAATGCACTCATTCGTGATTTGAACGCGGGTAACACCGTCGCGGCGATTCAAAATAAGGCTCGACAACTGGATCAACAACAAAAGAATGTGCGCGTGTCTAAAATCAAAAATGAAATTAACGCGTACATGATGAATAAGAGTCTCACGAATGATGAAAAGCGTTCGTTCGTGAATCGTGTCAACGCGAACACGAACATCACCGCACTCAAGGCGAACATTAACGCACGAAGTCAAGCGTCCAACAATCAAAAGAAAACACTCAATCGTCAAAACCTCAATGGTCACATCGCGTCACTCGGTTTGACGAACCAAGAACGTCAAACCATTTTGTCCAAGTTTAACGCGAATGGATCAAACCTGAATGCACTCAAGAATGAAGCCACCGCGATTCGTAACTCTAAAAAGGCGGCGAATCGAACGAAGCTCACGAGCACTCTGAATGCCACGCGATTGAATCAAACGCAAAAGAATACCATTCTCAACAAGTTCAATAAAGGTATCGCGAACGTCGAATCACTTCAATCCGAAATTCAAGAACTCGTAAAAATCAAGAATGACCAAAATCGGGTGAATACCAGAAATGGTCTCAAGACGTACATGAATTCCATGAAATTGACTGGGGAGAATAAGAATGCGTTCCTCAAGGAACTCAATGCAGGTGAGACGAACGTCAACACCATCAAGCGTAAGATTACGAATCTCATCAATTCGAGAATCAAAAATCAACAAAACAAGAACCGCGCGGAACTCGTCGAATACTTGAACACACTCGAGTTGACGGAACCGAACAAGGCGAAAATCATGCAAAACTTTGGAAACGCACTCAACGTGAACAGAGCGAAGACGAACGCGAAAACCCTCGCGAATCAGCGACGCACTGAAAAGTTTGAAGCGAATAAGTCCAAGCTTCGTGAATACGTGGCGGGTATGAATATCAACGCGACGCAAATTCTCGCCGATTTCAATACGGGTGCGCTCTCGTTGAACGCCGCGATGAACAAGGCGCGACAACTCGCAAATTCAAAGGTCACCGAACGCCGAGCCGCGAACCGCAAGACTCTCGAAAATCACATAAATCGATTGGGTCTGGAAACGAATGAGAAGAACATGCTTCTTAAGAATTTCAACGATGATAGTGGAAATTTGAACACGCTCATGAAGACGGCGAATAATATCCGTGGGGCGTCGAATAAACGAAAGCTCAACATGGAACGCCAAAAAGTTAAGAATGCACTCAACGCGATGAATTTAACCAACATCAATAAAGCGGATCTCATGCGTCAATTCAATGAAGGTGCGCGCAACGTCGAACAAAAGGCGATTCAAATGATTGAAAATAAAAGAGTTCAAAAGCTCAATGGTATGAAGACGCAAATGAAAGAGTACCTGAACTACATCGGTGCGTCCAATGAAGACAAGAACTACATCATGAATAAAATAACATCGGTAAACGCTAACGTGAACGCACTCAGAAATGAAGCCAAGAAGATGAAGAATAAGCGTAACATCAACGCGCGTGCACAAGAGCGACAAACGCTCACTGAATACATCAACTCCATCGGTCTCGCGAGTGAAGACAAAAACGTCATCATGAACAAGTTTAATACCACCAACGCGAGTTTGAATACACTTCGAACGAATGCGAACGATATCGCAAAGTCTCGTAAACAAGAAAAGTACGTCACCAATAAGGCGTCTCTCGAAAAGCACATGAACACTTTGGGATTGAATAACACCGATCGCATCGATCTTTTGAGTAAATTGAACTCACCGTCCATTAATGTTAAGAATATCATCAACCAAGCCACGAATCTGTCGATTCGACGCAAGGAAGAAAAGCGTTCGAAGAACCGCTCGGAACTCAAGAATTACGTGAATACTTTAGATTTGTCGAACGATGATCGTGAATACGTGATGAAATTGTTTGATGATGAACAAGGTAACGTCGAAGTGATTAAAAAACAGGGACGAAACCTCGTGAACACGCGCAAGACTGAAAAGACGGAAGCTCTCAAGATGAAGTTCAAGTCATACATAAATGCCATGCCCTTGAATCAATCCAATAAAAATGTACTCATTCAGAACTTTAATGCAAATGTCAATAAGAATATGAATGTGTGGTCTAAAAAGGCGAACACACTCTTAAATCAAAGAAAGAGTGAATGGAAGGCGAAGGATCGTAACGAGTTGAACGCATTCATGGGGAACCTTAACCTCCCCGGAAACACAAAGCTCGCCATCTTGAAGAACTTTGATAACGGTGTCGGGACGCTCACGAACTTGAAAAATAGAAGTCAGGGTGAAGCCAAACGTATTTCTGAAGAAAAGAAGGCGGCGAAACGTGCAGAACTGAGTAATTACCTCGAAACGATTGGTCTCAATCCAACCGATCGCAATGGTTTCTTACAAAAATTCGATAACGCACCGAACACGACGAACACGATTAAACAAAATGCAAAGACCATGGCGAACTCGATTAAAAAGGCGAAGCGGAACGCCAACCTCGATGAGTTTGGGAAGTACATGACGCGCATCGGTTTGAGTAACGCAAACAAGAATGCATTGATGCAATCACTCACAAACACGAACGTCAGTCTCGAGAACATGAAGGTGCGCGCGAATGGTGTGCTCAAGAATAGAATTGCCGAAAAGCGCACCGAATTCTCTAAATTTTTGGGTGGTTTAGAACTCTCGAATGCGAATAAAAATACCATTCTTAAGCAATTCGATAACGATAGTTCGAACATCGCGAACCTTGAAAAGCGCGCTACTAATCTCGTGAATCAACGAAAGCGTGAGAAGCGCACGGTGAACAGAAATGCTCTCTCGAATTACGTCAAGAATCTTACCTTGAACCAAACGAATAAGAATGCAATTCTCAAGGAATTCAACAATAGCATGGCTGAACTCAACGTCATGCGCACCAAAGCGAATGCTCTCGTCGAGCAACGCAAACGAGAGTTCATCAACTCTAAGCGTGCCGAACTCAACAACTATACGAATACGTTGAAGTTGTCCGGTGAAGACAAAAATGCCATCATGTCCAAATTTAACGCGGTCAACGGTAACATCACCGCACTCAAGAATGAAGCACAAAAACTCGCGAACAAACGCAAACTCGAGAAGATCGCCATGAATCGAAAGGAGCTCACGAATATGTTCAACACGCTCAATCTCACAAACACACAAAAAACTGATTTACTTAAGAAGTTCAATAGTGGAAGCGATAGTCTCAACGCAATCAAAACAGAAGCTTCCAACATGAATGCGAACGCAAAGGCAAAGGCTGCGACGCGTGCGAATGTGCGCGCGTACCTCAACGGTCTCGAACTCAATAACTCTGTGAAAAACACGCTCGTGAAGAAGTTGAATGACGGATCGTCGACCGCGAATGCGATTAAGAATGAAGCCACGAAACTCAATGCGAATAGACGCGCCGAACTTTTGAACGCAAAGAAGGACGAACTTCGTGAGTACATGACGAACAAAAATCTCACGAACACGGAACGAAATGCATTCATCGCACGCGTGACGAACAAGAACATGAACTTGGCGTCGATCAAGCAAGAAATATCAAACGTGAACACGGCGTCGAAGAAGCGTAAACAAGAAAGTGCGAATAGAGCGTCCAAACTCAACGCGTTCTTGAACACACTCAATTTGACGAACGATAATAAGAAGACGTTCAAAAATCAACTCCTCGCGAATAACACCAATACAACGCTGAATACCATCAAAACTCGCGCGACTAATATGAATACTGAACGTAAGAAAATTGAAGCTAATCGCAAGAGACAAGAAGAACGATCCGATCTCGAAAAACACTTGAAAAACATGGTACACCTCACGAATGTTGATATGCAAAAGTATGTGACCAACTTCAACGCCGGTGGATCCCTCCAAAACCTAAAGAATGCGTCAAAGAAGAATAACGAAGACCGTTTGGCATTGAAAGAAACACTTAAAAAGCAAATCACGAATGCACCCATTCCCGATGAACGAAAACAACAATACATGAATCAACTCAACAAGCCGTACGTTAACATCAATCTAATTCAAACGACGTTGAATAAGAATATTTCAAATACAAAGGCTATTCGAAACCAACTCAAAAAGAACGTGGCCACCCAGCTTCAAGCGCTCAATACACTCGAAAAGGCGAACCGCACGGCATTCATGAATAGATTAAATGTGAATGGCGCGAACAAGGTCTTAGCCAACGCGAAAAACATGAACGCACAACGACGACAAGCGAAGCAGAACGCGATAAACAAAATTCAAGCCTTGACAAATCTCAATGATAATGAACGTAAGAAATTCATCAACGCGCTCGATGTGAATGGTGCGGTGAAATTGAACACCGAGAGAAAGGAAAAGAAGGCTCGAAACAACGTGTCCACACAACTCCAAGCGTTCAATAACCTTGAAAACAATAATCGAAAGACACTCATGAATAGATTAAATGTCAACGGCGCGAACAAGGTCTTAGCGAATGCGAAAGACATGAACACACAACGAAAGCAAATCAAGAAGAATGCGAGGAATAAAATCCAAGCCTTGACATATCTCAACGATACCGAACGCAAGAAATTTATCAACGCGCTCGACGTGAACGGTGCGATGAAATTGAACACGGATAAAAGAAAAAAGAATGTCGCTGGAAAATTACAAGCACTCAATAAACTTGAAAAGGCGAACCGAACGGCATTCATGAATAGGTTGAACAAGGGTGAAAATTCAACAAAGATTTTGGCGAACGCCGCTAAATTGAATAGCGATCGACGTAAGTTTGAGGTCACGCGGAATGTCGCGGCCAAGTTACAAGCCAAAAAAGAACTCGAACGCGATAACCGTAAAAAGCTCATGAATAATCTCGGCAAGGGTAAATCCGCGAATAATGTCTTGAAGAATGCGAATGCGTTGATTCTTGAAAAGACTCGTAAACCCTTATTCGATAAGATTATCAAGGAGATTCCTGGTAAGACGGGTGTGTTCCGACGCGACTGGGAAGGACTCGTGCGTAAGGCGACCACGAAGGAAGAACTCAACGCCATCAACGCACAACTCGATGAAAAGATTAAACTTCGTGAAGAAGTTCGAGCATCCAATATTTCTGATAAAGAAAAGGCTGGACACGAAGCGTGGATCATGAAACGTGGAAACGATGTCGGTAAACGTCGCCAAGAACTCGCGGGGCAACTCAAGGCGAAGAAGAACGCGACCGATGCGCGCAAGAAGAATGTGGCGGCGAAACTTCAAGCACTCAATAAACTTGAAAAGGCGAACCGGACGGCATTCATGAATAGATTGAACAAGGGTAACTCTCAAAATACAATCCTCGCGAACGCGACCAAAATGAATCAAAATCGCCGCGACGCTGAAAAGAAAAAAGCTGAAAAGAATCGCTTGGACCAACTTCGTAAGAATACGGCAAAGCTTCTGCAAAACAAAACGAAACTGACGCGTGATAACCGAAAAAAATTCATGAATCGCCTCGAAAAGGGTGAAGATCCAAACGTGGTTCTCAAAGAAGCGAATAAGTTGAACTCCGATAGATTGACGCGTGAAGGCGTTGAATGGAAGCTCAAACAAATAAAGGGACTCACGTCGAAGGATGTCGAGGCGTTCATGAAGCGTTGGAATACGTCGAAGAACAAAACAATCTTTAAAGACGCGCGTCAACTCGTTAAGAACCGTGAATCTGGATTTTCATTCAATAACGCAAACAGACCGAATAAAAAAGTCATGACACCCGCGGAACGATTCAATACGAACGCCGCCGGTAACGCAAAGAAGGAAATTCGTGCCATGACTGGTATGGGTGTGAAGAATCGTAATCGATTCGTCGGACGCATCGATAAAGGTGAAGTACCCGAGACTGTCCTCAAAGAAGCACGCGAAAGGAATAAGAAGGGTGCCTCTGCGAAATCAAAGACCGTCAAGAATCTCGAATACAAACAAACCGTAAAAAACGTCGTCCGGAGATTATAATATTGCCTCGTATTAAATGAAAGGTGGAATCGTGATTCCACTGAGTAACTCTGGAATTCTAAGCGCACACGGATACGTTGACGTCCGTCAGAAGTCTAAGCTCGCGCGGCACCGTGCCCTCGCGCGCGTCGTGCGAGCTGGCGAACCACCACTCGGACTTTTTCGCCGTCTCAATGTTTTGATGATTCTATTCAAGCGATCAAATCCAAAATTATCTAAGATTTTCAAGAGTGATCGCGACTGGGTTAAAGAAAAATATATGTGAATTTAAAGAAATCGCACGAGTCTTTATTTAATGGACAGGTGCGGTGTGTGTTTTGAACACGCAAATCACAAAAAGGTATCCTGTCCTTTTTGTGATTTGATGACTTGTAGATCTTGTACGCAGACATATTTACTTTCCATGATGGAGGATGCCCATTGTATGGGGTGTAAACACGTGTGGAACAGACAATTCGTCGACAATTTTTGTACACATAAATTTAGACACGTCGACTATAGAAGACATCGCGAGAATGTATTATTTGAACGAGAAAAGCTACAAATGCCGGAAACGCAGATTCACGTGGAACGTATTCTCGAAATGCGACATCTCAATGAAATGATCGGAGAACAGCGGAAGCAATTATCAACATTATACGCGAGATATGGACGATTGACGTATCACGAATACATAGAAATAGAGGACATCAGGGAACTCATCGAACGCATGCGCCACACGCGTGAACGCATAGACGAACTCAGAATCTCCCACCCAGACGTGACGGAAATTAAAAAGTCATTCGTGCGAAAGTGTCCGATCGAAGAATGTAAGGGGTTTCTCGATGAAGAGTGGTATTGTGGAATATGTCGACAGTCATTTTGTTCGGAGTGTTGTGAACTTAAAACGGATGATCACGTGTGTGACCCAGACCTTAAAAAGACCATGAAACTCATATCCAAAGATACGAAACCGTGTCCGAAGTGTTCGACAATGATTTCCAAGATTGATGGGTGCGCACAAATGTGGTGCACGCAATGTCAAACGGCGTTCGATTGGCGTTCCGGGAATATTCAAATAGGTCGCATCCACAATCCACACTACCTCGAGTTCAAAAGAAAAACGAGTGGACTCTACAGAGAACACGGAGATATCCCGTGTGGTGGACTTCCGGCGAGACACGAACTTCCCGAACGACTCGCGGATTTCATTCACGTGATTCATTGGTGTGAACGGGAAATCATGTATACGGAATACGTAAACACATCAACACAACATTTTCGTATACTGTACATGCTCAATGATATGTGTGAAAAAGAGTTCAAGCGTAAAATACAAGCCGTCGATAAGCACAAAGAAAAGAACGCGGACGTCGTCAATGTGTACCGAATGTTCATAGACACGGCGACAGATCTTTTACGACAATACGTCATCAAAGACGATCCGGGTATCATACGAACGTTACGTGAACTCGTCGTGTATTCAAACGACATAGTCCGTTCGATTCATAAACGTTACAAGTGTGTGACACCACCGATGTTCAATAATAATCTTCTTCTATTTTAGATGCTCGTGCTCTTACTCGCCATCATCATTCTCGTGTATTTGATCATTCCGAAATACGCACACCCACTCGTGTTCCATGATTTCCTGTCTCCAGAAGAGCGACACCATATCATCGAAAAGGCGCGGAAAGAACTCAAACCATCCACCGTGTCCATAGATAAAGTGATCAAACCTAACGTTCGTCAAAGTGAGACGGCATGGTTATCACTCGACGATCCAGTCGTGCGCACAGTCGTCGATAGATGTTTAGCCATGACTGATCGACCGATCGCTAATTGCGAAAATTTACAGGTACTTCGATACGAAGAGGGTGGATTTTATAGACCACACCAAGATACCATGAAAGATCAAGAGAATAAACGCATGTATACATTCATCATCGCACTCAACGATGGGTATCAAGGTGGTGCGACGGTGTTTCCAAACATCGGTCGCGCGTATAAACTCAAAGCTGGTGATGTGTTATTCTTCAACACACTCGACAATTACGAACTCATGACATCGAAAGCACTTCACGGCGGTATGCCCGTCGAGGGTGGTGAAAAGTGGATTTGTAATCTATGGGTCAGTAAGTATCCCATCACGAACAATGTTAAAGCGAACGATAAAAATTAAGACATGGTCGACGTCGACGTCGAAGCGTTCGCGGAGCGGGTATATTCTCAACTGGGACCTGGTTTCAGTGAGAGAGTATACCATAATGCCATGGAAGTATTGTTACGCAAAGCTGGTGTACCATACGAAACGGAACGCATCGTCCCGATCACATTCGAAGGACACGTCATCGGTAATGTGCGAGCCGATATCATCATTAATAACACAATCGTTCTCGAATTTAAAACAATCAAAACGCTCAATGAGCAGGCGGAGTTGCAGGCGCAAAACTATCTGAATCTAACTGACTTGAAGATTGCGTACGTGATAAACTTTCCCCCGTTTCCGAATCGGGCGTGTGAGATCCGACGTATTCAAGCATGACCATGAATGGAAACAACCTCGCGAGTTTAGCGTAAAACTCTTGCATTTCATCGTAATACTTTTTAGGGTCTCGAAGACCTTCAGTCAAGATCTCTTTCGATCTGTCTATGTGATACTTTGCCTCATCTAGACAGAATTGCTGATACTTGTCCATTTCTTTAAGAAGATCACTTTCCTTTATGCAGATTAATCCATGTATTCTTATACTTATTGAGTTGTGCCATGGTCGGACCTTGGGTCATGATGTAATTGACAGCTGCATTCTTATATTTATTCTTAAGTCTATTTGGAACATTCGTCGTATTTAATTGATTCATAATGAATTTGCGTTCCAATTCACGTCCACGCTGATTCTTCCATCGTTGTACCATGCGCTTCTTCACGAGATCTACATCCTTCTTAAACGGAATACCACGTTTGTTTCCGATTCGACCCATACCATTCAATTTGGTCTTCATTTCCCGAACATCATTTTCAATGGACGGTTTGTATCGATCCATCCATCGCTTTCCGTAGAGACGGGTGATATCTTTTCGAATAGAGGCTTCGTCAAGGCCACGCTTCTTGATGACTTCTTCGCGTTTGATGTTACGCTTCTGTTGCGCCACATTCTTCCGCGACGGTTTCGGCGCGGGCTTCGGTGGTGGTGTTTTCGGTTTCGCGGCGATCGCGTTTCGTTCCTTTTCCATCTTCGCGGCGATGGTCATCTTATCATTCTTCGCGTTCACCTTGATTTTCATGATTTTAGCGAAACGCACGAGATCATCCTTCGTGTACAGTTTCGCCATCTTTTTACCGATACGGAACGTCTTACCCGTCCCCGTGAGACGGTATTCCTTTCCATTATTCTTGAACGCCGCGACTTGTGCCTTTTCACTTCCAACCTTTTTAATCATCGCACACAAATCATCCTTTTTCGTCGTCTTCTTAATGTTCACGATACCAAGTCTCTTCGCGATGTCATATAATTGTGGTTGAGAATACCGATCACACCGACGCTTTCCAATCATATCCCCATTGATGATGGGAAGTGCGTTTCCGCGAGGCGTCGTACTCGCCTTTTTTGTTTTTGAAATTTTGTAACAGCACGTAAATCCCTTTTTGTTTTTACGTTCCTCAAAACCAGTCTTACACGGAGGCTGACGATTCTTCGGACACGTCGACGAATTTTTACGACGTCCGGAATTGATCTTGGTCGCAGAGATACGAATGTGACCATCACGCGTGGCGGACTCCACTATGTCTTTCGCGATGGTATACGCCTTGAGCATACGCCCAGGGGTCCGAACACCTGAGATCTGGACGTTACCACTATTCGAAATAATATACGTCGCGTCTTCGTCATCTGAGAGTGCATATTTCGCAAACATAAACGGTGATAATTCGGGTTCATACGACGATTCCTTGAGACCATACTTTTGGTAGTTTTTGTGTAATTCAAACAGACGAATCGATCCATTCACTTTGAATTGACCACTCAGGTTATTGTATTCAAACGCGTTATATAAAAACGGATACTTACCAGTCGTGTACGAGGTGACGACGTAGTTTCGAACCTCTTCGGCTTGTCGTTCAATGTCCGTACCGACGAACCCACCCGAGAAACGAATCTTTCCATTTTTGTAAATGTTAATGGTCCATCCCTTCGTCTCGATTCCATTCGATACATTGATGGCAAATTGGACGGTAAAGAACTTTTGGTTCAAGTTTCCCTTTTGGCCGTATTCACGCGTCGATGAATACCCAACCTTGAATTGTCCGTAATATCCCTTAATCTCCTTGACTTCAACGGTGAGACCATTCGGAATGGTGCGTTTGGGACGCGGTGTCATTTTCAAAATTTCAACGAGATCGACGCGATCACCTGGACTCAACGTTCGATTGACGGTGGCGTTAAACATGCCCATGTTTAGCTTACTCACATCTACATTTGTATTTTCATATGTGCTACTATTGACTAATTTCTGATCGAGACGTTGTGGAACGTGCTGATCTCGTAACAGATCTCGCTCGATGTTATTCACGAGTCGAAGATTCTCATTTTCGTAGTTACTATTCGTGACTTCAACGTTGGAATTTTTAAGAAATTCCCTGAGTGATGATTGACTCATCTTATATATGGTTGGTATTTTTTTCTAATGGTCGTCACTGAACTGGAGCGTTTCTTCGAGGACATCGAGACCAAAGATGAAGGGCTGCTTTGGATACACGCGACCCTTGTACGTGAGTGACTCTTCACGCACTTCAATTTCACGCGAACTGAATGGTCCGGCGTAAAAGTCTGGATTGAATTTCGGTCGACCCAAGTTGTTCGCTTGACAGTGTTGATTGAACACTTGCACGAAGATCTTCTGAGGCACGTACAATTCCGAACCAAAGACGAGATTCGTTGACTCGAGGAAATTGTGTAGCGTGCTCGCCACCATCGCGACCTGTTTCTGGACGGTTTTGAAGTATTCCGGGACGACATTCCAAATGTCTTTGTTTCTGTATTTCTGTGCGTAGTCGAGATACGCCCTGACACATTTCAATAAAATGGCTGGAATCTCCTGGTTTAGTTTTTCATCGAGTTGCGTGTCCGCATCCTTGACTTGTTTGGCAAAGTTCCACGGAAGTATGCGTCGAAGCACAGAACCCGAGTTATCTTTCCAGTTTGGAATTTCATTCCCACCGAGCACACCCGGACACTTCCACTCGACAGATTTCGCGGTTTGACCCTTGATCGCGACGGAGACGTCTTCACCCGATACCATCGATTGGAATTCTGCCTGCTCCAAACAGAAATCACCTTTGATTTCTGGAGCGATGAACATCAAAGCGTTGTACACACTCGAGAGACCAAACTTCTTTTCAATATTATTTGAAACAGTCTTCACATCTTCGGGTTCGTAAAACTTCTTGAAAATCTTCGTGATGACCGTCGACTTTCCAGAACGAGCGATTCCTTTCAAAAATGGAATGACTTGCCATCCATCGAGTTCACCCGTGTCAAAACACAATCGCCCACCCATCACGTACATCCATCTCGACACGTGCTCATCAAACTTTTGGTAATCGAGAACACCTTGGAAATGTGGTGTTGGAATGTCGTACCAGTCTTCGATGTGATCGAAATCATCGAATTGTTGATCGAAAAACTTACAACTCACCTTTGTTGGATCGAGGGATCGGAACTCACGACTCTCGTACGAGTAAAACTTACAATCGTACGCACCCGTGTCCGGTGACCATCGTTTTCCAAAGAAGACACCGTTTCGAAACGACCACATGTGACGATCCTTTATGATTTCTGGAAACTGAATGTCTTGACAATTCGACAAGTGTTCGATGAGATGCCGAAACACCCCAGGATTACTCGTGAGATTCTGCCACAACCCAAAATCATATTCCTTATTTCCGAGTTCGTATACGAATTCGTTAATCGATTTGACGGGTTTCCATGCGCGTGTGTCGTATCCATTATACGTGATTTGTTCACAACAATCACCTTTGTATCTTCGAAATCGTTTCGTGTACAGAACCTTCAAGGCGCACAGGATAGATTTCTGAAAAGGTGTCGCGTCGTCGACTTTACTGTCGTCCATCGGGACACCCCTAAACGTAGCAGGGTCTGAATCAAAAATTTCGGGTTCGACGGTTGGATTCTCAGCACGTTCGTATGCTATTTTGTGTGTGTTGATATTGCAGAAGGCATCCTTGACTTGTTCAATGATTCGATTGATTCGTCTCGATACCTTCAGGCCATCGTCTTCCGGCTCTACGTCTTGAATATTAATAGCACACGCTCTGTGATACAGTTCACTCAGAATCTTGATATATCTCGATCGTCGATCATCGATCGCTTTCATATCGTAATTCGTGACCCGTCCATCGTCACCTATGTCTTCGGGGTTGAGTAATTGTGTGTATCCCAAGGAGGCTGAGTTAAACCCAGAGCCTTTTTTCAAACACCACTTTTCTTCCATGTAGTCGATGTACTGGAGTACCTCTTCTTGATTCAGAGACTGGACTCTACATTTCATTTGTTCCATGTGAGACTCCCGAGTATCGGGGTCTTTGTCGATGTAATGAGTTCCATCTTCCATTTTATTAGTCATGGGTTGATTTTTCTAATTGTCTTTTTTGGAGAGCTTGGCGAGCATCTTAATAAGGATCTTGTTTTGCATCTCGAGTTGAGTCGCGATGTTCACCAGGGCGGAACACACCGTGTCGCCATCGGGAGTCGCGAGCAGGCCGGTCATCAAAAATCCAATGTCACCCTGAATCTCCTCCTCCTCCTCGTCCTCTTCTTCGTCGAAGACATCTTCTTCCTCTTCTTCTTCCTCATTGATGACATCATCGTCAGACACAAACTCTTCGACTTCTTCAGGGCGATCAGACATTTTATATAGACTGAGAAAAGATGGACACCAAAATTTCGCACCAGTGCGATTTCACCCAGAAAAAAAATGTTAGTATATAGTACAAAAACTCTCAAAATGGCCGGTGGTCTCATGCAACTCGTCGCCTACGGCGCCCAAGACGTCTACTTGACTGGTAACCCGAAGGTTACTTTCTTCCAAGCTGTCTACAAGCGCCACACGAACTTCGCGATGGAAAACATCGAACAAACTGTCAACGGTACCGCGTCCAACAACGGCCGTGTGTCCGTCACTATCGCCCGTAACGGTGATTTGATCGGCGACATGTACGTCGAACTCGTCACCGCGTCCCTCGGCACGAAGGCCGGTACCGCCGACATCGACGCGTGCTGGGTCGCGGAACGTGCGATCAAGGATGTTGAACTCAGCATCGGTGGCCAGCGCATCGACAAGCACTACCAAAAGTGGTGGCGTTTGTACTCGGAGTTGTATTTGGACGACTCCAAGAAGGCGAACTACGGTAAGATGACGACCAACCCGGTTGCCTCCACGGCCGGCACGGTTTTCCTCCCGTTGTTGTTCTTCTTCAACCGCAACCCGGGTTTGTACTTGCCGCTCATCGCGCTCCAATACCACGAATGCCGTATTGACTTCGACTTGAGCTCCGAATTCTCCCAATACACGGATGGTTCCACCTTCAAGGTCTGGGGTAACTACGTGTACCTCGACACCGAAGAGCGCCGACGCTTCGCGCAAAAGGGTCACGAATACCTCATCGAGCAAGTGCAACACACTGGCACGGACACGGTCACGGCCGGTTCCACCAAGCAAGTGCGCTTGTCCTACAACCACCCGATCAAGGAACTCGTGTGGTGCTTCAACGACGGTGGCTCCTCCAACGCCCAACACTGGAACTTCACCTCCAACGCCGCGACCGCTGGTTCCGTCGTCCTCGAAGCCAACCCGACGGCGTACGGTAACTGCCACGTGCCGATCTCCGAAGGTACCGGTGCCCCGCTCCTCTCCGTCGGTTCCTCGGGTTCCGCCAAGCAATGGTCCGAAGAAGGCGCCGCGCTCTCCGTCTCCGCGGGTCCGCTCGACACCTTCAAGTTGGTCCTCAACGGTCAAGACCGATTCAAGGAACAAAAGGGTAAGTACTTCAACCAAGTGCAAGCCTTCAACCACCACTCCGGCTCTCCGTACCCGGGTGTGTACTCCTACTCCTTCGCGCTCAAGCCGGAAGAGCACCAGCCGACCGGTACGTGCAACTTCTCGCGCATCGACAACGCCCAAGTCGCGGTCACGCTTAAGGCGAACGCCACCGACTCGCAAGTCATGCACATGTTCGCGACCAACTACAACGTTCTCCGCATCCAAAGCGGTATGGGCGGGCTTAGCTTTAGCTCATAAAGGAGTTAAGATCAGGCCCAAAAAGCAGGCGTTAAAAGCGT
>Ga0209929_1000149_pt1 | contig 26710 bp, 46 predicted proteins | sample SalPon2_C_H2O_MG_2_FD_185731 | JGI IMG/M metagenome (GOLD analysis project Ga0209929, IMG submission 185731) | Salt pond water microbial communities from South San Francisco under conditions of wetland restoration - Salt Pond MetaG SF2_C_H2O_MG... ... | reverse complement strand
TCTACCTACCTTTTCCTTACGATAAATTGCTGTTGTGTTAATACCTGGATGAGGACATACAAGAATAATATCTGGTAGCCCGTGTTCATCATTCTTTCCGCCTTCACCACAGATAAAGAAACTACCAGACTTAGTCGTGGAATGAAACCAAATCTTTTTGAGTCTTTGAAAGAGTTCGTATTCTTTATCCGTTATTTCTTTCATTCTCTATCGCATCCCGTAGTATCTTGTTAAAGCCTACTTCGACGAGCCACTGTCGGGCTTCCTCATCCAGCTCTAGCTCTACTCGACCATCCTCATCGACTGAAATTACTTCAATTTCCATGTTCACTCTCCGTCATGTTTTGTATCCAATTTATACGATAGTTTTTGGATAGAAAAGGTGTCATTCGATACCCAGTTCTTGTGCTTGGTCTGCTAACTCTTGAAGCACAGACTGCTGTATAAGCAACTTTGCAAATCTCTCAATTGCCTCTTTTGCATAATCATCCAGTTCATTCCAACATCCGTGTGCGGTTAATCCTGATTCATATAAGCAGTGTTCTATGAGTTCGTCCATCACTCTTCCTCATATAACTCGTCAAGTAGTTCCTTTGCTCGTTTCATGTAATCATCACGCTGCCAACGAACTTTTTCATAGCTTAGTTCAACATAGTCACGAGCAATCCACATAACGAATGCTTCTAGTTTGTCTAGTTTCTCTGCGTCTGTCATCACTCACTCTCCTTCTGGCAATGGTGGAATTGGCATCCAATACGGAACTTCTGGAATCATAGTAGTAAAACCACTAGCACCATGTACACTATCGTATTCCGAATCATATACCCCTTTATGAAACCCATTTAAAGGTTCAAAGTAATAAAAGATATCTTGCTTATCATTAGGGCGTTGTTCTTCGGTTTTAATCCACATCACTCGCCTCTATCGCATCACGCAAAACTTTATTGAATCCAACTTCGACTAGCCATGCTCGTGCTTCTTCGTCGAGTTCTAATTCCACTTTGCCTGTTTCTTCATCAACTGAAATTACTTCAATGTTCATTACTCACTCCATACTCAAAATAGAGTATTTTTCGGATACAAAACATTACTCAACTCCGAAATGTTCTTTCAACTGAACTGAAGCGTGGTGATAATAATTGTGATCTCCGTTTGCATTTTTATGCATTTCCATCAATTTATAGCAAGACTGCTGAATAATCAACTTCGCAAATCTCTCAATGGCTTCTTTGGCATAGTCATCAAGTTCATCCCAGCATCCCTGCGCAGTCAATCCAGACTCATACAAGCAGTGTTCAATAAGTTCATTCACCACTCACCCACCTCTGTAGTTCATCAGAACCTGTAACAGTTCAAAACCACCGTGTGTAATTCCAAACGATTCTGTTGAATTCTTATGATTGATCACAACATCGTAACCTTCACCATTGCTCCATTCAGTCACTTCCATGTAATCGTCTGGACCACTCAAATGACAATACGGTTTGAGTTCAGCGAACACCGCTCGTCTTTGGCTTACTTCAATGCTCATTTCTTCACCATCGGGTTCTCACCCGCTGTAATGTTATACAAATCATAATGCTGATTGACACGAGTCATAATGTCTAACGCATAGTGACCTTCAGGTAAACATTCCTTCTCGCACCACTCTTCTTTACTCTCGCCGTCAATCTCACAAACATTCTCGGCATTCAGTTCGCTCTCATGCACGACACATTCATACTTACCAGCACGCCAATACTCTTCAGCGATTGCGGCACGATATGCTCTAACAACATCATCATAAGCACCAACAAAATACGAATGCTTTTCGTCATTACCCCAACGGTTCGCAATCACTGTAAAGATTTTCACCACTCAATCTCCAACCAATTCGTGTCTTCGGGCATCAATGTAATCTGACCTTCAAATGGTTCGTTCTCTTTCAAAGTATTATACACACCACTGTTAGCCATTGTCAAGCGATAACCTTTTTCGTGACAACGATAGCAACTGCCACTTGAACCATAAAACTCATAGTAGTCACCGTCTTTTTCAACACGAGTGATACCACTGTTCATACGCCAAGAGTCACCGTCAAGATATCCACCAGACCAACCTGCTAGTACTTTGTAGAACCCACGGTCGTACTTACCTTCTTTGATTTTCAGTATGACCCAGTTGTCTGGTGTATATTCACTCATCACTTCACCTCAACAATAAAACTGTCATCAGCAGAACGAATGTTAGTCACTGTCAAAAACCGTTTGTCCTCCAAACCACCAAGAATCTCATCAAAGTAAATTTTAGAACCGACCGCAACATACGGACCACCACTAGGATCGAACATACCAAGATCATTCGGATCAAGTTTTTCTTGACCTTCCTTACCACCATAACGACAGTACTTCAATGAGTCACCTTCCATTACAAACTTGTATTCTTTGTCATTGAGTTTTTCCCAATGATACTCATCACCATATCTGTTTTTCATCACTCACTCTCCAACTGTTCTTTACCTTGATATCCAACGTTCATCACGTGCCATTCAATGCGAAGAAAACCAGTACACTCGTTATTGGCATAGTTACGTGCCATATCAAGGCAATTAAATGGATGAACAAAAATCTCACCATGTTCTTCTTCAATCACAATCCAGAATTCCATCACTCACTCTCCATTCCACATGCTTTCCATCTCAACCTTATCTAAAGTATAACCGATGGCATTCATAAATTCAACCCATTTCATAAACATTTCTTGTTGATCCATCTGAAAGGTATCAAAGGCGAACACGATCGTTGCGCCTTGAGGGTCTTCGTGCATCCAAACGGTATTCTTGTTTTCGGTCAACATATCAATATCCATATTCAACTGTTACGATCTTTGCGTTCGATGCTTTGAGCCACTCACGGATTCGATACAACAACGCTTGATCACACGCATCACTGTCCAAAAACCAATAGTTACCATTGTCGTCACGATGAGATGCAAACCAAAGATCAACGGTCTCATCAAACAGCATTTTAATAGTTTCACCTTTCATAACAAATCTCCTCTCTCAAATTACATAGTAATTATAAATGATATGAAAACAGATGTCAAGCATTTTTTTTAGATGGTGCCGTCAGAGGGACTTGAACCCCCAACCTACTGATTACAAATCAGTTGCACTACCGCTGAGCTAATCCGGAATAATAAAGTGGAGACACTCGTTCGGGTAGTCCCAAACCTTATTCTCCATTATCAGCGCCCGTGCACAGACGACTTACAAAGTGGTTCTTCTCGGGCTAAGCGTGAGAGGTGTTGTTTATAGTAACCTCTCGGGTTGCGCATCACCGTGAATTCTTTAGAATAGACACTCATTTTTATTGCCCGATAGCCTAGGATTTGGCAGGGTCTGGATAGTGCGTCTACGAGGTAGCTACTCCTCTATGACTGGCTATTACATTCACCGTTCACGCCTGGAATCAACCACACTGAACGCAACCCTGAATGTCTATTCTAAAAAGTTGTGCGTTTTCACTTATCGGCGTAAGGTCGCACCCCCTGCCACACTTCTCGTCTTACTTGCTCTCCCCGTCAAAGCGAGGAATGTATGCCTAGAGAAGCACCAAACACACTGGCACACCTGATGGATGTGTATTTAAGTAGTCTCGTCCGAAGACTGCCCAATGTGTTTTAGTAAATGCTCTTATTTTTATTGCCCGATAGCCTAGGATTTGGCGAGGCCTGTATAGTGCGTCTACGGGTAGCTACTCCCTACGACCCTAGTACATTTACCGTCAATGGCGTTTTCACACACTGGACGCAACCTCAAGAGCATTTACTAAAATTGGGACTGTCTTTTTTGCTAGCAAGGCGCAGTCATTCCTTTTTCTCTTACAATTGTTCTTCGCAGAGTTTACGATACTTATGGTACTCTTTACATACCTCTTCAAAGGTTCGGAACATCTGATCGAACTTGAGATCATACACCTCTTTTAAACCGAAGTACTTGTTCATCAAGGAATCACAGGCTTTGGCACTGAAATGATCACCTGCCCAATCAGGCGAGTCCACGAAGTGTGTTGTGATCAGATCAATGTCGTCTGTCACATTCCAACACTTCAATATCTGTTGTTCCAAATCAAAAATCTTATCTTCCATCTCAATCGCCTAACATCGCTAAAAATCCTTTGATACCATATATCACAATCACAGTCAGTATGATACCACCAATCGTATCTACATAGTTTACAATAAAATCCGTTGCCACGTCAACCAGCTGGTCAAGAAACGTGATCAATAATTTTATGCTACTTGCCATTCCTTTCTCTCTTCGTTCTGACGTAGTACACCAAGCAGAAGTATGAAATTAACAATGCGTTGATGAACAACATCAATTTAAAAACTGTCTCAAGCATCTGAACCACCGTACCAATCAAGAACCAGTTTAAATGCTGATATGTACTCTTGTATGTATGCGACATCCTTCACGGGATCGTTGTCAAACACCGCAAGACCTTGTCCTTCACTTCGCATCTCAAGATCTTCTTCGAATCGGATGATCGCCCACTTCAGTTCTTGAATGACGATCGCATCGACCTGTTCATCTTCTAATTCAAATGTGACCTTAGCCATTACTTATTTCCTCTACCTTATCACACTGTTGTCTATCCAGACAAGGATAGATCCATCAGAGTCTTCTTCCATCATCGTATTACGATTTCCCATCAAAAAACGATTTAGGTGTTCGTATGCAGTTGTTCTATCCGTATTTTCATGCACAATTTCATTACCGTTAAGTAGGTTATTAACGGTAGCAATATTGTTATCCGAATCAATATCGACTCGAAATACATTTACTAGTGCCATTTATTCACTCCTTTGTTTTCTATTTGTTTCCATGACACATTCTAGGAACTCAACGTTCGAACCCATTTCACGTCCCAGTTCTATAAACGCCCTCATGTCTTTGGGGAAACAGTGACCACCGAATCCAAATCTACCGTCTGGGCCAGGAACTTGTGTGTGAGAAAAACCCACCCGAGGATCCAGACACACGCCATCAACGACCACATCAAACTCTTCACCACCGAACGCTTTGAATATTTCATATGCTTGATTGAAAAATGTTACTTTAGTTGCTAGGAAACAGTTCAGCATGTACTTAACGAATGCCGCTTGATACGCACTCATGAACCGCACGTCTTTTAATTTAGGCAACACAGGCACAAACAACTCGTGCCAGAATCGCATAGCACCACCACCGTATATGGCGAACTTACTGTTCAGAAACTCTTCAGTGGAGTCGTTACAGACGGTTCCACGAAGATATTCTGGACTGAATGTCAGATTGCGTCTTGAGTTCATCAGAATGAAATCAGGATCAGTCGTCGACTTGACCAAATACTTCACATCACCATACTTGTCGAACACCGCTTCGATATTCGATGTGTTACACGCACCTGTTTCGGTGGGGGGTGTTGCCACTGCCACGACGACACCATCGACAGAGTCGACCATGTCTTCGGGATAGTGATAACCTAGAATCGGATCGTCGATATACAGATCTAGATCACCACGTTTTTCAAGTGCGGCATGGATCGCACGACCCACCGCACCATAACCAGCAATTACAATTTTCATTACTTCTCCATAAAACCGTCAAGGAACTTTTCACCCTTTTTATCTATCAGGGTACAAACCTCGTACAGTTTTGTGACGAGAAAGTAGGTTAGATCCCAGATCAATACTGGGACCGCCACGAGCGCAATCTTACCGACTTTGCGCCAATTGATGTTTTCTAGATATTTTCGCATGGGTTCTCCTAGTAGTACCAACTGTTGTAGTGTTTTGCTTCCGCAGTAGTAGGACGAGCGCAAGAGAATGAAGAAGTTTTGAAACCACCGTACTTGTCGATTCGCTTCTTCATCTCTTCACCGATGAAAGCGTTAGGAACAGCACGAACATCACGGTACATCGGACCTTCAGAACCTTCGACAGTCTCACACGCAATCTCACGAACAACAATAGTTTTCGCAGAAGGTTTCGCAACGACTTGGTAGAAATCTACTTGGGTCTGTTCGTAACCCCAAGAGTCAACGAAGATGTCACCGACAGAAACCTTTGCCGCCAACTCTTCTGCTTCACGACTCTCTTTCTCTTTGCGTTTCGCACGAATCTCTTGTACTTTGAGACGATCGGCAATGAAATTTGACAAGTACTCGTACATGCGCTCAAGACTTGAGAACTTGTAGTGAAACTCGTTCTTGTAACCGAGAAGAGCACGAGGCGAAACACGATCACACCGAGCAACGATACGATCTTCGTTGACTTCAAGAATGAAGCCGTGTTTCTGGAACTGTTCAACTAATGCATTCATAATATATCTCTCTCTCAAACGATGGGGACTATCCCCAACCAACACAGATATTATAAGTCATCTAGATTCAAAAAACAAGCTTATTTTTAGATTAATTTGGAATAAAAAGGGGGACAATCCCCCCCATTTGTTATATACGAATTAGTGTCTTGAGACTCTCTTTCTCTTTATCTTGAGGCAAGAACCCAATCACTCTGAAAGGAAATGTGTGCATTCCACATTCTTTCAACTCTTCAATATGTGATTCAAGTTGTTTCAAGAACTTTTTCCTCTTCATATCAATGGATGCCATTTTAGTGGGTGCACCAACATGTCCTATAATATCGGTAAACTTTCCGGTCTTAACAAACCGTTCTACTGCCTGAAGAATCACACGATATTGATATCCTTCTCCAATACAAACACCGTGTGTGTCGGTATTAGGATTGTACTCCCCACCAATCTTATGTTCGACAGATGAGTGATTGTCAATCCAGTCTTGAACCTTCGACGGCGAAGTGTAAAGAATGTATGGTTGCGGGGTATCACATTCTCCGATAACCATTTGAACCACACGATTCATTACATCTTTCTTGCGATTGGGATAGATTCGTTTAAACTCTTTTCGAATCGCTTCTTCCGTGTTCTTAATTCGACCGTTAGATACTTTGCGACTTAAGTGTTTACGCATATCAACTTCTTTGTTGAGTCGTTTTGGATATCCTTCGTTCTCTCTAGCCTGAACATCCTCCATTTGTTCTGGTGTGCCTTCCAATAAAGTGAAAGCCCACTCTTTCTGTTTCAACGCACGAATCGCTTCACAACGACCAAACCCGTATATCAAAACATAGGGTTTATCACCACCGCGATAATAAACGCCAGGTGGAAATTCTGCGGTATCGACACCCTCTGAAAACGACATACGAAGGGTCTCAATCTCTTCGGCAGTGTGTGTTTCTACCTTTTGTGAGTTTCCTTCGATATCATCTATATGAATTTGGTCAAAAGGTATTAGAATGTTTTTTACTGAAGTAACACCAAGGTCGGTGTAATCTGGAAGTGCGACTCTGTCGAGGTCCGAGTTGACATAATCTTGCAATGAAAGTATTGCCATAAATTTCTCCTTACAGAAATGTATTTGAGTTATAGGAAGGATCGAGTACCAGAGGTAAAAGATCAATCCATTTTTATATAGTACCAAAGTAAAAAACACTTTGGCAACACGTTTTACCGAATAATATCAATTTCTTCGGCGTTAGTATTCCACGTTTCCATTTTGGTACGTAGACGACCATCTGACTTGAGTTGTTCATAACGTTTTGCTGCCTTGGTACGCCACCACGATACAATCTCTTCAAGTTCGAATCTATCGAAGTTTTCTGCCTTCTTCAGTTCGTCCGTTTCCAGATTCAGATAATCTTTCACAGATTGTTGTTCGAATCCATAGGTAGAAAAGAACGAGCGTTTCTTCTCGGTCAAACCCAATGCATCTTTAAAGGTTTGACAGAACTTCGCATAGGCATCCACATCATATTGTTTGAGAGAGGATTTGATAATGGACACCATCTTGGTTTGTGTCTTCAACTTGCGTGAAGACGCATCAGCTGGCACCAAGTATTCACCACCATTACGTTTACGAAACCAATCGTTGAGATTGCGGAAGTTCGTGTCGTTAATCAGTGGGGCGAAGTTTGAATCTGTCAAACCGTTAAATCGTAAGAATGGACGCATACCATCATACATACTTGCGGCAGACGAACTCCCATAGAGGGATGTGGTCTCGAACATACAGATATTCGAACCATAACGTTTGTTCAGTTCACGTCTTATGTTATGAGAACAACAAATAGCGGCAAGTAGTTTGCCACCCAACGCATTAAAGCCAGCGCACGGTTGCACGGGAATGATGTTAAACCCCATGATGACGGACGCATTGAATCGTTTCATCACTTCGGGATTGTGACTGTCCAAAGGTCGACCCAACCATTCGTTGCGAGGACGTGAGTTGATTGTCGGTGAACCGAATCGAATCATACCAAAGATTTTACCCGAGTTCCTTTCTTTGACAATCTTCAACATTTGTTTGCCGGGGATGCTGGCTTCGACTGGTGCAGACGTGACGACTTCCATATACTGCATGAACTGTTTTTGGGGACAGTCCCCGATGATGAATTCCATATCATTGGGATGCATATCGAAATCATCAAAGAAATCCGTCTCGACACCCATGCCAGGAAGTCCAGTAGGAAACGTTGCCATACGTTCCATCTTGACCTGACGCATATAGTCGTCGATTCTTTGCATACTAGAAAAGAAATCAGCAAAGACGCCTGCTGCATAGTAAGCGTCTTGTTTGGACAACATCATATAAGAATTTCCTTAAGATGCCATTTCGGCAGGATAACCTTCGAACCACTCAATCACAGTGTCACAACGAAACGAACGCCACTCCATCTTATCCATCGCCCACACCGCAATGTTGTCGCCCATGTCTTTCTGCTCAAGAATCTCGGGCACGTTATTCTCTGACAACTCTCGATTGAGTGTGCAGGGCATCACTCGAATCTCACCATCATAAATCTTCTTGAACACCACAGTAACTACACCTTGTTGTGCCGCCTTTACAAAACCAGTCATATCAACCATCATCACTCTCCTTCACAAATATACCATCGACCATTCGACCTTTTCGATCTTTGATATCATTATACGCTACTTCACAACATTCTGTCAAGCTCACTCCGTGTCTTTCGGCAATGTTAACCAGAACGACAATACAATCACCAATATCGTCACGAATATCACGCCCTTTACACACGTTATCACTTAATTCACCTACTTCCTGTATCAGTTTACAGACTTGGTCTTTGTCGGTAGCACCGTCGATCAGATTACGATCACGGTGCCATTGTTTGATGAGTTCTATATATGTTCCTAACATTTGTTTTTCGAACGTCATTACGCCGCCTTCTTTGCGTCACCACTCTTAAGATACGCCATCACATGTTCTGGACTTGAGAACTCATAGGGATCATCGTCTGCATTGTCTCGGAATCCAGCCTCACGGAAGAACATCTCAACTACACCGTCATCGACCACCATAGCGTAACGCCACGAACGTTTACCGAACCCGAGGTTGTCCTTGTCCACAAGCATACCAACCGCATTGGTGAACTTACCAGAACCGTCTGGAATCACCTTGACGTTCTCTAGTTTTTGATCACGTGCCCAACAGTTCATAACAAACGCATCATTGACTGACAGACAATAGATGTTGTTAATACCTAACTCTGCAAATTCAGGTGCCATCTTTTCATAGCCCGGCAACTGGTAGGTTGAACAGGTGGGTGTGTATGCTCCTGGCAATGCAAACAGAATCACTCGTTGCCCTTTGAAATAATCGTCGGTTGTTTTATCTTCCCAACGATAAGGATTTGGTCCTTCGATACTTTCGTCTCGTACTCGTGTTTTGAAAGTAACTTGGGGTAGTTTGTCACCAATTCTAATCATACTTTGTATCTCCTTTTAAACCACTGTCTTACATAATACTTACGGATTACGGCAACTCCGAAAAAGATTGCCGTCATTGCAAAGGATATCTCAACCGCTGTCATCTGCATTGCCAAAAACAAAGAGAGAAACACCCAATTTAAAAATAGATTGAGAGGCGTTGCAATGATCGTATCACTGAACGCTTCCTTTAAAGATTTATAATCAATCGCCACTGTAGATCTTATCTAAATGATCCGAAAACTGTTCGACCTTGGACAGTCGATTCGGCCAGTAGATATAGTCCTTTTCTGGATTTGCACGTAGATTTGTTAAAAGAGGTTGTATCGCATTGTACAACCTTTCTAGTCGGTCTTGGACATCATCTGCGACGAGAGTTGCCGTCTGAACCGTTTCCAGTTCTTCTTCAGTAACCGCAGTGAATCCAAAATCAAAAATATCGTCGTTCATTTAACATCTGGTCCCTGAACATCTTCACTAAAAGTCAGACCATATTTATTTGAGTGAATACGGTCGTGTTCGTATAACGCAAGGAAACCATAGTGAATGATCTTTACGATATCTTTGCGATGGTCGGTTGGACTACCTTTCTTTCCATAACGTCCGTTGTACTTATCGACATTCCCAAGGAAGAATCCCATACCATGCCCACGGTCAACAATGACTTCAGAAGACTGCAATCCGCCTTGTCCGTAATGTCCACTGTATGTGGAGTCGATATATTTTTTAAATTCATCTATTAATTCATCTTCTCTAAATTTATATTCTATCATTCTTCCCTCATAATTTCATCAATCAAATCATCTCTCAAATTTTGTGCGAGTTTATCCTGTGATGAACTCTTGGATTCGTTGTCGAATCTATATGCAAGAGTTATTCGTTCACTATTGGTGTAACAAGCGTGCCAACACATGTGTTCAGGTTCGTCTTCTCTACCAAAATAAAACGTTCTACATTGCCAGCCAGGTTTGTCTGGTATGGTAATTATTTCATCTTTTTCAATGTCGTAATAACAGAAATACCCATCACCTGTCTTTGACCATGTAAACAAGACTTGATAACCATTTGCGCCATGATTTGTGTGCCAACCTATGTAATTGTCTTCCAAATAAAAGTTAAACAGAGTACAGGTTTTTACACCCAGATCATTCGCAAAATCATACCTCCATTTTTGATAAATCGAACTCCACGACTCGGGATCGTCTTTTTTAAGATTTGACAAAGGGATCGTTTTAAAATCTCTGGGGACACCCTTTGGATCATCCCCAATTTTTCTATAATAATCCAAACGTTCTCGTGTCATATGCCACTTGGCATCGTCTTTTTTATCATGAAAAAACTTACTGTCACTTATAGACACTATAGTATCTTTCTTTTGATTATAAACAGAATAGAATTCCTCGACAACGGAGTCGAGTTTTTCTAAAAAATATCTGCTTCTAATCGGTACTTCCATCAATTTACCTTTCTTTCATTGTTGTTGTGGTCGGTTACTAGGAACTCACCCTCTTCATTTATTTCAATTCGTTTTGCATTAAAAACGTCTAACAACCCGAACCAAATATCATGACCAGCTTCCTTACGGCCGAGGTACTTCCCTACTTGATATGCAACAAACAACATTCCTGTCGCAATCGCTGTGTGTACGTATGGGTCCATAACTGCCTCCTAGAATACTTTTATACCTTTTAATTTTTCTCCTGAAGGTGTTTTGTCAAATACAGGAACGTCTTCGTCGTTCAGAATATCCTGTTGTGACTCATCTACATCATACAGTTTCATCTTGGACCTGTCAACCCCTACCACAAACCTTTTATCGACGTTGGGGTCGTTATATCTGTTCTTCAACTGTTTCACCATAATCTGACCAAGACCAGCTAACTCATCATTGGAGATTAACGCAAACATCAAGTCTGCGGTGGCAGGTAGACCAAACGATTCGGAGGTGTCTTCCAATCCCACATCAGAGTTGGAGTAACCCGAACGAGTGGTTTGAGTTGCGGAAACAATAGGAACATCGAATTCAACGGCAAGACCACGGATCTCTTCTGCGATTGACTTGATGTAACTATACGAGTTTATCGCGCCTCCCATGCCCTTCATTCTTGACGATGCACATATATTTAGGTAATCAATAAAGATAAGTTCAGGTACAAACTTCTTTTTTAGTTTCAGTTCATTCAGTAGTGCACGGAAGTGACTGCTGTGTGCCTGACCTGTAGGATATTCCTTAATGATTAGTTTACCGTTAGTCTTCTTTGCGATGTTCTCAACACGGTCTCGAAACATATTCTGTGACATGTTTTCGAGTTGGTCAATCGGAACATTCATGAGGTTCGCATCAATACGTTCTGCGATGCGTTCCTCGGCCATCTCCATCGTAATGTACAAGACGTTACGACCTTGAGATAAGGCACTGGCGGCACAGTGACACATGAACAACGATTTACCCACACCCGTACCCGCAAGGGCGATGTTCAGAGTCTTGTTGGGAAGACCGCCCTTGGTGATACGATTAAAGTAATCAAGGTCGAACGGAATACGTTCTTCTTGTTCATGATAAAAGGCAAATCGTTCGTCCACATTCTCAAGGTAGTCATGACCAATGTTTGTGTCGAAGGATACCGCCAGAGCGTTCTGTAGGATGTCAGGCAGTGCGTTCTTGGTCAACTTCTGGTGTTTACCATCAATAACAGAAATTGACTCCATGATCGCCAGATAGATTGCTCTATCCTGACACCACTTCTCGGTTGTGTCTAACAACCATTGTTGGTTCTCATCTTTTTTTTCAAAGATGAAAGGAAGGACATCGACCGCATGACCGTAGGTCTGTTCGTTGAATTTGTCAGACTGGTCAATCTCAATCTTGAATGAATCAAGGGTCGGTAATTTATTGTACTTCGATATGAATCGAACGACTTCGTTGAACAACAGTCGGTACGTACCTTCGAAGTATTCTTTCTTAATAAAGGGAATGACCTTACGCATGTAAGGTTCATTCGTCAATAGATTTTGTAGAATGGTCTGTTCTAAATCAATCTTCACTGTTTTCCTCGGGGTTGCCCATAACTAAAGAACCTTCCTGAATAGCATCTTCCAAGACACTTTGCAGAATCTCCGCAGCATGATCTTGCAATTCGATAGAATCTTCATCATGACCACTAGGTGACGATAATACCATAAAATTAAAATTTAAGCAACCGTTTTCTCCATCTACTGCAATATTACCGAAACGTATAACAGTTTCGATAAAGTCCCCAGTTAATACACGAACATCCCAAGCTTGTTCGTTTTCTGCTTCTGCTGAAGGTACCAACTGATAGTCAGTACCTTCTCGCAAACGTTTGAACCTCATTCCTCCATCTCCAGAATCTCGTCCATGTCAACAATGGTCTTCTGTCCAATACAGTACTGTTTCATCATGAACTCATTGAACTTCTCGTCTTTGAGAATGTCAGTCCAGAACTCTTCGGTCAACGTATCTTTCTCACGAACTTTGTTACCGATCACTTCGCCAGTGTTCGTATCCACTTTCTGATACCAACCGTTTGATGGTTTGATTATATGTCCAGAAGCAATAGCAACGTCCAGTAGACCACTAAACCGTTCAATACCCCCGTCCCAACTAACCGAAATAGGTATTTTAGATTTCTCTTTGACATAACGTGATTTCTCCACATTTATTATGAAATCATATCCAGTCACCTCTGTACCCGTCTTGTTCTGACGACGACCAAGAATCCAAATGTTATCAGCAGAATAATAGATACCCGTGCCACCCCCAACGATATCTTTAGGAAACAGACCGATCTCTTTATACGTGTGATTGATAGCAAGTAACGGAATGTTCTTCATAGTCAGATACGGAGTCGCCATACGGAACAGACCTTTCAATGCTTTCGCACGAGACATATCAGCAACCGCTTTCTCGTTGATCGCATCTTCGAGTTCTTTCTTCGACGCAAGGTTACCGATCGAGTCGATCACGATGATGACCTTATCTTTCTTCTCCATTGCTTCTAATTGGTTAATCAGATCAAACTTCAGCTCTTCGACGTTGGTGATGGGTGTGTGTAATACACGATCCAGATCAATACCAAACGTTTCGAAGTAAGATTGGGGTGAACCAAACTCTGAATCATAGAACAACATCACTGCTTCAGGATCTGACTTCAGATACGCTGAAGCGATCTTCAGTGCGAACGAAGTCTTGAAGTGTTTGGACGGTCCTGCAAGTACAGTAAGACCTGACACAAGACCACCGTCAAGTTTACCAGACAGTGCGACATTCAACATAGGCACGTCGATTGGTGTGACTTCCCTATCACCAAAGAACTCTGATTGGGAGAGCACCGAAGTGCCCTTCACCTTTGAGTTTTTCTTCAGTTTATCCATAATGGACATAGATTATTCTCCAACGATTGCGTCAAGAAGTGGAAGTTTGTCAGTCGCAGCCGAGAACAAACGAACATCACCGACAACGTCCGAACCAGATATGAATGAAGGGACCATGACAGATTTGGTATTGAGATCCGGACTTTTCTCAATCATTCGACGAACGATCGTAGGATTCGCATTCTTGATATCCATAATCGCATCGTGTAACTGATCAAAATACTTCTGACGAAGAGCTTTGAAACCACTGATTGCCATCTTCGCATACACCACTTCAAACACAGAACCTGTAGACAGATCCGCTGCAGAAAAATGCGACAGGTGTTGCATGATAGGCATAAACCCTTCAAGTGCTTTTTTGTCACCACCAATTGCTGAATAATCTGCGATAATATAATCACCTGTGTCAATTGGTGTTGTCATAACAGGGAAGTAAATGATCTTTGCTTGGAACACAGGCATGGTCAACGTCATGACCAGGCGTTCGGTAGTTTCCATATTCAGGGTATTTCGAATACAGATACCACAATTGTTTTGACGAATCACATTTGAAATGGCAGCAATAAAGTCACCATCGTTCAATGTATCGTTTTTCTTGATAGGAATGTCTTCACAGAAGACGACCAAATTTGGTCCCCACTCAATCAATGATTGGATATCTGCGACACCATCAACACGCAATCTTTCTGTGTTCGGTGTATCGAAACCCGCATATGTTGACATTGCCAGTTTATTGTCACCCACTACACCAACTTTGAACATCTCGGCTGGTTTTGTTTCGGGTTGATTTTCAATCAATTCGCTCATATGATTCTCCTATACGTTTCTATAAGCATATTCTACGGCTCTATCCGCTTCTTTTTCTAACGGTCTATTAGTATACCACATTCCCGTTTCATTGTCAAATTGTCGGCACAAGTCAGCAATTTGTTTTGCAGTAATGGGATATCCTCGTTTGATTGCATTTGCTGCAGTTGCAACCATGATTTGATACATTTTATGATACCATCCCGTTTGTGTAATGGTCCGATATTCAGCAGCAAGTTGTTTTGGAAAGAACGGACAATCACGATAATCCGTCCACGATACATTAGTGTTGTTCATTGATTCTTTTCGGTGTTCTAGTACTGCCTTCTGTAATTCGGGTGGCAGTCTATCTAGGAAGTTATTCCCTTCTCGTTCTTTGTATGGATGTTTCGCTATAAGATAGTCAACATCAATAGGGTTACCAGAGTTCCGAAAGATAAAATTGTTAGCACCAGCATATTGCGCAGGGATGTAATACATTCGAGATAAGTCTTTAGTCTGTCTATCTCCGATCTCTCCCAACTCGGTATTGAGCGCATACCAGAAAGATTTGATTTCATCTTTCTCAACTCGTCTCGTAAGATTGAAGACGAGGCGAAACTTTGGATTATCACTGGTACTGCTAGCAGTAGAATAACAGACGTAGTCATACTGAAAAAGACTGCTGACCAATATAGACTCAAGATCACCCCCGTATGTTTCAAAATCATCAACGTCGACTGCGGCCCAGTTGCCCCAATATTCGACGTTGTCGTTGCTTCGTGTTGTGCCGTCAGTGTAGGTAGCAGGACTGATCAGTTCAGCGTCTTTCTTACCTGTTTTAGATACTCTCGACAACTGATACAGTAATTTGACAAAGCCATTCCAATCGGACAGTTTCTGTCTGCGATGCGTCTTGTTATCAAAGCGATTTTTGAATATAGTGAGTTCGTACATTATCCAAAGAAGTCCTCCAGAGTTGCCCTTGGTTCCGAGTGCCACCCAACCGCTTCGAGAATGGGTTCGAGTGGATCAAGGAATGTTTTCTTGAACATTGTATCATAGTCGATAGCAGAATGCAAGCGGAACTCTTTGGGTAACGTCATAGGAAACGATATCACGTTCTCACGTATCACGTTCGGCACTTTGAGATACAGAAACTTGATCTTCTCACCATCCTGAATGCGTTCATACTTATCAGTCAAACCGTTCTGTTTTAGGTGGTGATTGTACAACAATGCGCCACGCACATGAATAGGTGTACCTTTACCGTAGATTGTTCTGCGGTCTTGCCACTTCACAATCTCTGACACACCACGAGGAAACGCAATCTCTTCGGGCGTAAGATTCTTAAATTGGAATCTAAAGTCTGAAATGAAGCGTTGTGTGTCCAATTCGGTACCTTCTACGATGACTCGAAATACTTCTTTGAACTTGTCACGAACAATCTGGGGCGTACTAGACTTGATTGCCTCGATACCCATCATCTTGAGTTTGGGTTGTGCGTACTGCACACCTTCGTTGTTGTGTACATTCAGAATGTAACGTTTCTTCGCCATCCAGATACCACGATCAGCAATCGCTTCTCGCTTCATGATCATGCGATTCTCATACGCACTCGTCTCGTCGGCTAACGTCTGATAAGCCTTGTCGAGGACCTTCTCGAAATGGTCTTCACATATCTTGTCAAGAAACTTCACAGGATCTTTCGGTGAGAACTTCTCAACCAAAGGTGCCATGTTGATGTACACCGAGTCAGTGTCAATGGCGATAACATAGTCTTCGTCGGACTGAAGAAGATTGTTCATCTCGTCGTTGACTGCCTTCTCTGCACATTTGATTGCACGTTGACCCGACAGCGTCACACCTTCTGCAATACGATGATCAAAGTATCGGAAGTATTTGTTGGCCAAGGCGCCGTAAAGAGAGTTCATGAGAATTTTGATACCCATTTGTCGATTGTCTAACTGGGCGATCTCATTCTCCAACTTCTTGGTTGGTGTCTTCTCGTACTGTTTCTTGGCCTCAATCATTTGTTTCTTAATGACAACTCGATTGTCATAGAACTTACGAATTACTTTTGGAATGATACCCTCAAAGTCTTTTCGAAACATCGCACCGTTGGCGCATTTGGTCGTATCCATATCCTCATCATAACACATCGTCTCGGGTGACATGTTATATTGTACAATGATGTTGGGATACAGGGAGTTGAGGTCAAACGACACAACCCAGTCGTGTGAACCCACCATCGGGTCCTTAACGAAACCACCAACAATCTTACCCGCATTATGGTCAATCGAAGGTTTGGGTGGAATGATGATTCGGTCTTCCATCAGTTCGTTGTAGATAATCGAATCCCAGATGGCCGTGGTACCCAGTGCATCACCATAGTTGGTTTTCGCACCGTATGCCATTGTCATCACCAGTGAGATGATACCAATCTTCTCGTCCAGTCTGTGAACGAGTTCAACGTCTTTGATGTTATAGTCAATAAACTTTTGAAAGTCATGTTTGTAAAGAGAGTGGAGTGAACCATACTCTTCATAGGATAGTTTACGTTCACCCAGAACCACGTGTGCGATGTGGTCAAGTTTGTAGGATTCTTGTTGACCATAAGTGTTGAGTGTAAACTTCTTGAACAGGTCGAGATAGTCAAGTTGCATCACACCTTCTAGGTCATACGCAATCTGTTCACGTCCACCCATTGTAGGAATCTTTCGGTCACGAATCAAACCCCATGGCGAGAGTTTCTTGGTCATCTCTTCACCAATGAGTTTGTTCATACGATTGACGAGATAGGCCATGTCAAACAGTTTGGAGTTCCAACCCGTCACGATATCTGGACAGTTACTCTGCCACCAACCGAGAAACGCCGTGAGTAGATTCTTCTCGGACTCACAGTAAAAGTACTCGACATTGAGTTCGTTGCGCGAGGTATCATACTCGTTCAGACCCCAGACATAGTAGGTGTCACTGAACGTGTTACGTGCCGCAATAGAAATGACAGGGTGGTTTGCATACTCGGGTTCGGGGAAACCTTCGTCGGATGCAACCTCGATGTCGATGGTGGTAACGTTGATTTGGTCCTTGTTAAACTTGACTTCGTTGGGGAATGCCTGTGACAGAAACTGAATCACAAAGTTGTTCTGACCATGCACACCAAAGTTCTGTACGTCTTCGTACTGTTTCATGAACTCGGTGGCTTCTTTCATACTACCGAACTCCATCGGTTCGACAGGTTTACCATACAAAGTTTTGTATTTGCCAGTCGCACGAGACGACTCAACAAACAGGGTAGGTTTATAAGGAATGCGGAGTTGAACACGTTTGCCGTTCTCAACTCCACGGTATAGGATTTTGTTCCCGTATCGGGTCACATTAGTATAAAATTTCATAATAACAGTATAGTATAAAAATTAGGAAAGGTCAAGTGTCACGAAATGAAAATTTGGGTGAGATTTTTCTGTATATTTTGGTTTGACGCCTTTTCGGTCTGTCACGGTACTACCAATACTCATGTCGATCATTTGGGTTATTGGTGCTTTGATAGTCAACGTTGGATCTGTAAATGCAGTGGTTACTGTGTTTGATAAACCTGTCTCGTTCCTTTGACCCTTTTTGGGCCACCATACGTTTCGAACTTTGTTGTCTATTTCTTTTGCGTATTCATCAATAACTTTGTGTAGTATTGCCATGGGTCCTTTCATTTTATGGTCATAATCATTCTCCACCCATTCACAAAATCGTTTTGCAATTTCGGGATGACAGGTATAACATTCCATTGCAATCCCGATGTTACACACCAACAACTGATCATATTTTCCCATCACTCGACGAAACTCGGGTTCCTCACTAGGAAAAAGATATGCATCGTGTTCCATGATGAACAACCGTTCTCCGTTCGCAATTCTTCGCATGAGTCGGTATTGAGAAATTATAGATGCGATTTCTTGGGGAGATCTTTTCTTTTCTTCGTTGAAATTTTCTTGACCAAGAATAACATGTCCATCGTGTGTTTTCAACTGTTCGCCAGGCACCATGCACTGAATGATATTAATATTAAAAACATCAGAAACTGGTCGGAAAGACTTGAGAGACAGTTCTAGGTATTTGTGTACGATTGGGTTCTTAAGGTTTGCCTGAATATAACCTTCTACCACAATTAATCTCCAACTTCAAAGAAATCCCGCACCGAAGTGCGGGACGTGTTTATGCTTTGTTACGTTTTTCTTCTTTCTTTATATAGTGCCACTTTCCTGTAATAGGATTTTGTACATGATTCAAAGAGAGTTTCTCAAGGGCGATAGTAATCTTCGGTGCCTTGACGACAACTTCTTCAATCTCTGTAGCACTAACAAAAGGTGAAAGAAAAAGTAAAGCAACGAGGGCTAGTCTTTTCATTTCTCTCCTTCAAGTTATAGAGTATGTTGTTTGCCAATGGGTACACTACGGGGACGCTTCTCTTCAGGAATAACTACTTTCAGGTCAATGACCAGTAGTCCATCCACAAAGTCAGCTCCATCAACAACAACGTGCTCTGATAACCTAAAGGTTCGTGTGAATTTCTTTCCAGAGATTCCACGGTGTAGATACTCGCGAGTTTCCTCTGTATCTACGGTTGAACGATTGTCACCCGTGATTACAAGAATGCCTTCTTTTACTTCTACGTGAAGATCATCTGATTTGTAACCCGCAAGTGCAAGTTCAATTGTGTACGTTGATTCACTGTGTTTCACAACATTGTGGGGGGGATAGAGTTTATTATCTGCTACATCAGCCAGACGTTCAATCTCGTTCCACACATGGTCAAAACCAATGAAATGCGAACGTGGGAAAGTAAATGCTTTAGTTACCATAACGGTACCTCCATATATTATGCAAGGTTGTGTTGTATATGCGACCGGACCATCCGCATCGCACGGTTATTTATACTCGACGAGTATAAAATTTGTAGAGTTTTACATAAAATTCGAACCTTTTTGGTTCGTGCTTGGGATCAGGTAAATCCCCAAACATTTCATGCATTCTCCGTATATGTTCTTGTACTGAAATCATATAAATAATATCGGATGTCGTGAGACATTAATTTTAATTCAAACGCTGTGAAGCGTAAGGAGTTCCACATGTCTTTTAAGAAGATTAAAGAAGACGCCGTTGTAATAACACCAGTCGTCTTCTTGTCTATCTTAACGTGTGTTGTCACATACGTTTAAGATTTATTACCGATGTTATACTTCGGGCACAACTCCCACTCGTGTTTGTCTTTGTGTGAAATAATTTTCACTTGACGAAGTGGTGCGCACTCTGCGACCTGACTCTTGTCTACGATCTGTACTAGACCCCAGTCAGCGAGCAGAGTTGCAATAGTGTTGCGTCGAAGTATATCACCTTCTTCTAGATTCGATTTTTTACCGTCAAGCAGAAACAGTTCTTTAAAATGAACGATGAAGTAACGACCCTGTTTGTGTAGGATATGACACGACTGATATAACTTGTTTTCTTTTCGAGAAGCAACACCCATTCGTGTGAGTGTCTCACGCACCTTCAAAAAGTCATCAGGTTCATTAAGCACAACTTCCAACATATCCGCTGGTTTCCATATTTTATTTTCTTCCACCTTTATACACCTTATTTTTTATTTGAATTAGTTGATCAGGTGAAAGTAGTTTGAGTGCGGATCTTGCTTTTTCATTGCTATATCCATAATACTCTTTTACCACTTCCAAGTCACCAAAAACTTCTGGTTTTTCCCATTTGGAGAAACGTTTACGTTTCCTAACTATATTTAGTAAAAAATCAAATTGGAGTTTATTGTCCAAAAGATGATATTTATTCATTTCATTCGCAAGGATCACAGTGTCTTGAAAGTAGGACAGAGAACGATTCGTCATAAACGGACTGTAACCGTTCTCTGTAATATCATCATGTATCAGTTGTTCTTTGTTGTAATTTATCGCAGTAACATAATCAAATGGGTTCATATCAATACCAACCGTTCTCGTAGTCTATCTGATAAAGTTTTCGGATTCTTCCTATCTGTACCATCGAAATGTCTTTAGTTATAGTCCTTTGAGTTTTATTCAATTTCATAGTAAACTTCGGAACCTCATATAAAGAACATAGATGTTCGAACATTTTGTCTAAATCACTTAACCTATACACAAACTGATATTTGTTTACATTCCCCATATAATAACTCTGCGGGAAGAAATGTATGTTCATCATCTTTTGTGTTTCAATATCCGTAAGCAGTTCGTCCAGATCCTCATATTTTTTTGGATACGTTCTTTTATGAATCGTTCGTTTTCCTTCCTTATCAAAGTTAGCCTGTAAATATTCAACCGCAGAAAGAAATCTTTTAACTGGATCACGTTTTACCGCAAATCGAGTACTGTACTTTCGAAACGGTATGTCAGTAAAGTCGCAATAATTCCAGACTTGATACTCTCTGAAATTTATTGGTCCTCCTCTTTCTGTCTTAAACTCACGATTATATTTCGAATAATTTTCGTTCGTTATTTGTGACATCAATTTATAGTAAAAGTTTTTTACGCTTGTCATGCCATTTTTAGGACATGTTCTGATATCAATCAGATTGGGTAAGTACCACACATTATCGTTAAAGTTCATTTGTTATTATTCCAATACATGGTGTTTAGGTTTCCATCCATATTCTAACAGAATAGATGGGTCTGCGCAAGTGTTTTCTCTTTCTCCCGTAACCTCCTTTACTACGAGACCGTTGTTTGGCCATAAACGATCCGCTAATTGTTTAACAGTAACAGGTTCTCCATTACCTACATCAATCGCACGGTGTTTCTTCAGATTATCAAAATTTTCTATGCAGATATCTAACGCAGAACAAACGTCTTCGACATGAGTCCAGTCCCGAGTATGGCGTGTAATATACGACACTTCCTTTTTAAGTAATTTATCGTATATCATGTCAGTTCGACTGTTTGGTCCATACACAGTATGAAATCTTAATCCCAGACTGTTTTCAGGTGCTATCGCTTCCATTGCCCATTTGGTTGTGGCATACGGAGACAACCACCACTCGTACACACTAGATGACGATGCGTAGATGGTTGGAATACTATTGTCGATAGATTCAAATATCTTCTTGGATGCATTGACGTTCACATCCCAATACAGTTCGGGTTCTTGATGGGAACGTCGAACACCTGCCATTGCCGCAAGGTGAACAATACAATCTAAATCTTCCCAGTAGTGTTTGGAATGATTCCAGTCACGAATGTCGTCCAGATATTCTACAATGTCGTATTTGTCAGCATACAACCTTAAAAAATTACCACCAATAAACCCAGGCCTGTAACCACGAGTGCCCGTGAGAAGTATTTTCTTTTTCATTATTTGAAATCCACATTTGCCATTATTTCTGTCATACATGCGACAACGTTCAGTTCGTGATCCGCAACAAACGCATTCTTGTACTGATAATCTGCGAGTATCAGAACGAGTTGTGGTATAGAAGACGGTTCTACACGGTCGTACATATTATCATATATATGTCGCAAAATTGATGACACGTCCACATCAATGTTGTTCACCACCCACGAACGCATCTTCTTGAAGTCTTTTTCTTTTAATGATTTGAAAAGAACACCGTAGTTATCGCTAGTATTGTCTGACAGAGTCGACAACTTCAATTCGCCACCAATAGATGCACGTTGACATTCATTGATAACTCGTCTCCAATCGGGTGCGTGTCGCATGATCAGATCAGCAATTCCCTGCATAGTAGGACCACCGACCGACACACCTTCTTCTTTCAGAATAAACTTGACACGAGACATGAACTGTTCACACAGTTTCACCATATCTTTTTTGTTAGTATTAAATTCATATACACCACAACGACTGTGCAGTGGTTCGATGATACGATTCTTGAAGTTACATGTAAAAATGAATCGACAATTGTTGGCGAACTCTTCTATGAATCCACGCAATGCAGGTTGGGTTGAGTTGGGATTTAGATAGTCCGCCTCGTCTAGGATGACAACCTTCTTACCACCCGATAGTGATACCGAAGATGCAAACTGTCTTATTTTGTTTCGGAGAGTGTCGATATTACCTTGTTCAGAACCATTGATAATAATCCAGTCAAGGTCCAGTTCGTTACACAAAGCCTTTGCAACGGTGGTTTTACCCAGACCCGCAGTACCAGTGAACAACATGTTGGGGAGTTCACCCGAATCAACAATGTGTTGAAAAGTCGTTTTTAAACTTTCGGGTAGAATACATTCTGATATTTTTTTGGGACGATACTTTTCGCACCAAAGGAAATCACGTTCCATTTATTACTCCATAATATAAAAATGAAGGGAACGAAATGTTCCCCTATCAAGATTGGAGCGGGGTGACCGAACCGCCCAGCCCACGATGGAAGGACTCCACCGCCTGCTCTAATCGCACCCCCGCAAATAATCTAATCCTCTTTTTCGGATTCTAATGCTTCAACCTGTTGAATCAAGGCAATACATTGATCACGTAACTGACCAATGGTGGACAGTTCTTCACCACGAAATCCACCCCGAGACGTAACAGTGTCAACTACAGCAACCGTGCTACGAGTCACTCGGTTAACCAAATTCACAAAATCTGCATCCATTTTTTTACTCCTTAACAAGTACTTGATTTTTCTAGCGCTATCCAATATGTATTACTGGATTCTTTGTTCACAAATTGTGAAATAAGTTTGGAAGAAATATTCACCGTGTAATCACCATCAATCATTTTTAGATTGTTGATATTGAAAACATAGTTAAAATCACTTTCCACATTTGTCTCACCGTCAACGTCGATTGAGAACGCATTCGATGTTTCGTCGTTGTTATCTATAACAGATAAAACCAACGTATCTCCATCACGTGTCAAAGACATTTCGGTGTGTCCCAAAATTGATGATGCACGTTTGATTCGTGATAATGTACTTCTATCCAGAGTAAAGGTCACATCGAAACCTTCTGGCATTATAAGATCTTTGGTGGGTCTTGTCAAGATCTCGGGATCAGAATAAAAATATTTTACACGTGAACGTCTTGAACCATCGTTGATTAGAACATAGTCTTTTTCAAATTTGAGACTGGGTGAGTCCATCATTCCTAGAACGTTCAGAAATTCACCCAGATCATAGACACCAAATGTTCTGGGGAAGTTCACGTCAACTTCTGATTTAGCGAGAAGATTCTTTGCCTCGGATATTGTTCTCAACGTGTTACCTTCTTCGATAACTATATTTGAGTTGATAGTCGCATAGTTCTTGAGAACTTGCAAAGTGTTTTCAGTTAATTCCATAATAATGTCCTATAATTTGCACAGTTGATCGTATAATTGTATAACATATGAGTCAATTTGTCAAGCGACTTTTGAGAAGTTTTTGGATTTGACAAACTCGATCTTGTCATCAAACTTACCTTCGAGTAGTTCACCCTTGTGAGATATAATGAAAACATTACTGTCGTCAGTCAGTGTGTCCAGAATTTTGGTCAGATTGTCAACGCCATCTGCATCGAGAGACGAATCAAAAGTCTCATCAAGAATCAGTAGATTTGTTGCTACCGAGTTCTTCATCTTGGCCACCTGTCTCCAAGTGAATAGGAGTGCCAAGTCGATGCGTTGCTTCTCGCCTTCCGAGAACGAATCGTATGAAAACGCATCACGATGGCGTGAGCGAATCGTCTCTTTGAATGTGTCATCGAGGTGAAAGGACACAAAGAAGTCGAGCACTTGGAGATATTTGTTGACAAGGTTATTGATCACGGGCAGATACTGCTTGATGATCTTTGTCTTGATCCCCGTATCTTTCAACAGTTCGGTGATGACAGCATTATATGCACCATCATCAACCAACGTCATTCTCTCGTCCTTGAGAGTATTCATCTTGGTCGTGTACTCTTCGAGTTGAGTAGTCGCTTCTTCGATACTACCCGTCTCTTCATCCACAGACTTAAGTTCTTCTTGTAACTTGGTGATACGATTCTGCGCTTGGCGAATCTGTACAGTAATCTCATATTCTTTATTGAGTTTCTCTTGTATCTCTTCGATCTGTTTGTTTACACTGTCCATCTGTTCGTTGAACTGTCGGATTTTTCCTGCAGCGACATGTCGTCCTTCTTCGATCTCGTCCCATTTTCTTGCGGCGGATTCGACTTTCTGCGATTTAAGTTCTTCTCCAATACCTTGATCACAGGTGGGACACGTTGAGTTATTTTCATAAAACTTAATCTCTTTGTTCAGTTCTTTCTGTTTCACACCAAACTGGTGATCATACTTTTCTAGTTGTCGAAACTTCTGCGATAACTCATTGAGTTGTTCTTTGAGTGGATCTGCACTCATTTCATTTACGGTACCCTTGGTTAACATCAACGTGTTGATACCTTCTTCGAGTTGTGTGATCTCTTTGAGTCGTTCAATCTTCTGCGACTTGTTGAGTTCCTGTAACTTCTTCACATACTTCTGTTGCGTACTGATCTTCTCATTAATTAGATCCAACTCAACACGATTCGCACGATCTTTCTCTTTGAGAATCGACACACGTTCTTTCAGAATACCGTTCATCTTTGAGAAGACGTTGATGTCGAGCAGATCCTCGATCACTTCACGTCGATGTTGTGCGGGTAACTGCATGAACGGAATGAACGACGAACTACCCAGTACCACAATCTGGTGAAACGATTTATGATTTAATTTCAGAATGTTCTGTTCAAGTACCTTCTGATACTCTTTATTGTGACTGTCCTGATTAACCAACGTACCGTCTTTCCATATCTCAAACTTGTTTGGTTTGACACCACGCACGAGTTTGTAGTTGGCAGGACCGATATCAAACTCAACCTCTACGACCATACCTTTGCCGTTGATTGAGTTCACGAGTTGTGCCTTGTTGATGTTACGATGTGCCTTTCCAAAAAGGGCAAATGACAACGCATCCAGCATTGTCGATTTGCCAGCTCCGTTCTGACCTACGACCAGTGTGGACCTAGAACGGTTGAGAGGAATTTCGGTAAAGGTATCACCCGTAGACAAAAAGTTACGGTATGCAAGTCTTTTAAATATAATCATACTAATTCGAGAGTCTGTGCCTCAATCATCAATTCATGCACCATCGACTTGATTCGGTTTTTGTCAAGCGAGGTGTCCACTGCATCTATGTATGTAGAGAGTAATTCTTCCGTAGATTCTACGGATACTTTTTCGTCCTCTACAGAACCACCGACAAACTCTTCGAAGTTCTCGGCAATCTTCAGTTCGTGTATTCGTTTCGAGTTGATACGGTCGACGAAGTGTTCAAACAGTTTCGGATTTGACTTGTTAACCACAATCAGTTTGACAAACTTGTCAGTCACGTCAGGTAGTTTACCAGTCCGATACTTGTACTCGGCCTTCTCCACGGTATCATCATAATACACTTTCTGGAATAGTGTAACAGAATTTTGGACTGGTGTCAACTCTCTTGTTTCGGTATCATATATATGAAAGTATTTCGGATCGTGTGCATCAGACCAGAAGAACTCCATTTGTGAGCCAAGATAGTGAATGTTACCGATGTTCGAACGTGTATGGAAGTGTCCAGTCAGTACCGTCTCAAATCGGTCGAACACATCTGCTTTCATACCATGTGTGCACGGAATACCTGCCTGCATCTCAAACCCTTCGAGTTCTAGGTGC